>Ga0208851_1000002_pt1 | contig 117721 bp, 104 predicted proteins | sample NGESurshal092012_FD_184481 | JGI IMG/M metagenome (GOLD analysis project Ga0208851, IMG submission 184481) | Arctic peat soil microbial communities from Barrow, Alaska - NGEE Surface sample 415-2 shallow-092012 (SPAdes) | ecosystem: Environmental > Terrestrial > Soil > Wetlands > Peat ... | reverse complement strand
GCGGCGACATCGGCCTGCGCCGTGTCCAATTCCGTGCCCCCCGCCATACCTAGAACGCTATACCCGACCACCGACAGCCGGCCCCGAACAGCAGATCTCACCCACCAGAGGGGCCGCTCCTCACCGAGCCCCGCCGCTCCACACCTGGAGTGCTTCTTGGGCGGTGCATTTCTTCCCCCCAGCTGCAGCACCGAACAACCGAACACAAAACCCAGGAGCGCGCCGGCACATTCGCAGCGGAAGGCGAAAAACGACGCCCCCCGCCGGCGATCCGTCACCCCGCGATCCGTCACCCCGCGATCCGTCACCCGGCGATCCGTCACCCCGCGATCCGTCACCCGCGGTCCGCCACCCGCGGTCCGCCGCCCCGCGATCCGCCGCACCAGCGCGAACGCACACGCGGACCCGCGGCGCCCGAGCCTTCGACGTTCTCCCACTTCGACGCCGTGCGCCGCTGGCGTCCATCGACTGTGGTCGGTACGCCCTGGACTACCGACCGCCGGCGGACTCTGGGTCGCAGAACACCTTGCTCGACAATGCCGACGGCGCAACAGCGCAAGCGGTGCGCGCACGGTCATGCTGTCGGGAAGCCAGGCACCGACCCACGACGAAACCGGCAGGATAGAAGTCGGTCCCAGCGACAGCTGACTACCAGCGCTCAGTTCCGCCGCTCGGCGCGGTCGAACCTGCAGCGCGCAGCGAAGCCGGCAGAAAGGCCTGTCATGCGAAAGATCGTTCTGTCCATGTCCGTCTCGGTTGACGGATTCTTCGAGGGACCGAACCGCGAAATCGACTGGCACTTGGTCGACGAGGAGGTGCACAGCTATGTGAATCGGCGACTCAAGAAGATGGGCGGTTTCCTCGAGGGCCGGGTGTCCTGGGAACTGATGGCCGGGTTCTGGCCCACCGCCGACGCCGATCCCGCCAGCACCCCGGCCATGGTCGAGTTCGCCGGCATCTGGCGGGACATGCCCAAGATCGTCTATTCCCGAACCCTGCAGCAGGCAGGCTGGAACACGACGATCGTTCGCCAGGTGGTGGTCGACGAGGTCCGGGCACTCAAGGCCGAGCCGGGCGGGGATCTCGTGGTCGGTGGCGCGGACCTGGCCGCCACCTTCCGGGCCAACGATCTGATCGACGAATACTGCCTGTACGTCCATCCGGTGCTGCTCGGGCGCGGCAAGTCGCTGTTCGCCCCGGAGGACGCCAGGACGCCGCTCGACTTGATCGAGACCAAGGCCTTCGGCAACGGCGTCGTGATGCTCCGGTACCGGCGGCCGGTGCCGCCCGAGCGGGGCTGAGCCGCCTGTCCGCCGCCTGCGCCGGGCCGAGCCGGGCCGGACCTACCGAGAACCCCTGGGGCGAAGCGCGTTTGCGGTCGCCGGGCACGACCGCGGCAGCTACGTCGCGATGCGGCTGGCGCTGGATCACCCGGAAACGGTGACCGCCCTGGCGGTGCTCGACGCCGTGCCGATCGGGGAGGCGTTGCGACGCGCGGACTCGGCCGGCGCGATGTGCAGGCAGCCCGATGAGCCAGCCGGGCAGACCATCAGCCGGTAGCGAGTCACCTGGGAACTCCGGCACGGGTGCAGCTCGTAGCGAAAGACGCCCGGCTCGCACCCGCGGGTCGGCGTCCATGATCTCGGCAGCCGCCGCCGGATGGACGGTCAGCACGCCCACCCCGCAGGTGTCGGTACCGTCAGCGATCTGCCGGACGATCGGCAGCAGTCCGTCGGCCCGCAGCGAGAAGTTCCGCCGGCCGTGCTCCCACAGGTCCGCCTGGACCCAGTCATCGTCCGGTTCGGGCAAGCCTTGACAGTGACGATGCAGTACTGCCGGGTGGTGGGCAGGAGGCCCGCTGCAGGTCGTCGGTGATCGTTGTGGTCTTCACGACCTCCGGCGTCGGGTCGGGGGTAGTGCGTTCACCCGTAGCCGAATCGGTGGACGTCGGTCGGCGGGCGGGAAGAGCAGGAGCATCCTGCTGGTTGGGACGTGCAATCAGGAGGATGACCGATGACGGGACCGAGCGCCGGCGGGGCCAGGCGGATGATGCACCAGGACCGATCTGTCCTGGAGAAGAAGCTCGCTCCGGGCACGCTGCGCCGGGTGGTCTCGTTCGCCGAACCCTACCGCCGGGAACTGGCGATCTTCCTGCTGCTGACCATTGTCTCCTCGGTGATCGGCGTCGCGACCCCGCTGCTGGCCGGTGACGTGATCAACGAGATCAGCGCCAACGGAGCGGTCAAGGTCGTCCTCACGCTGGCGGCGGTGATCGCCGGCCTGGCGGTGCTGGATGCGCTGCTGTCGCTGGGCACCAGGTGGTACTCCTCGCGGATCGGCGAGGGGTTGATCTTCGACATGCGCACCAAGGTTTTCCAGCACGTGCAGCAGATGTCGCTGGCGTTCTTCACCCGGACGCAAACCGGCGCGCTGGTCAGCCGGCTGAACAACGACGTGATCGGCGCCCAGCAGGCCTTCACCTCCACCCTGTCCGGCGTGGTGTCCAACGTCATCGGCCTCATTCTGACCGCCATCGTGATGTTCACCCTGTCCTGGCAGGTGACAGTCCTGTCGCTGATCTTGCTCCCCATCTTTGTGTTGCCCGCCAAGCGGTTCGGCCGCAAGTTGCAGACCCTGACCCGGGAGAGCTACGGGCTCAACGCGTCGATGAACACCACCACCACCGAGCGGTTCAACGTCTCCGGCGCCTTGCTGGTGGTGCTTTTCGGCCGCCCGGAGGTCGAGGCACAGTCGTTCAGCGACCGGGCCGGCCGGGTCAGGGACATCGGCGTGACGACGGCGATGTACGGCCGGGTGTTCATCGTGGCGCTCGGCCTGGTCGCCGCGCTGGCCCAGGCGCTGACTTACGGCCTGGGCGGCACTCTGGCGCTGAACGGGTCCATGGAACCCGGCGCCGTCGTCTCTCTCGCCCTCCTGCTCAGCCGGCTGTACGGCCCGCTGACGGCGCTGTCGAACGTCCGCGTCGACGTGATGAGCGCGCTGGTCTCCTTCGAGCGGGTGTTCGAGGTGCTCGACCTCAAGCCGCTGATCATCGAGAAGCCGGACGCCGCAGTGCTCCCCCCCGGCCGGCAGTCGGTGGAGTTCACCGACGTCCACTTCGCCTACCCGGGGGCGGACGAGGTCTCGTTGGCGTCCCTGGAGGACGTGGCGGTCCCCGACCACAGCCCGCGGCACCCGGTGCTGCACGGAGTGAGCTTCCGCGCCGGGGCCGGGCAGCTGGTCGCCCTGGTCGGGCCGTCCGGCGCTGGGAAAACCACAATCTCGCAACTGGTTCCACGGGTGTACGACGTGGACACCGGCAGCGTGCGGATCGGCGGCGCTGATGTCCGGGACCTCACCCTGCAGTCGCTGCGGGATGCGATCGGCGTCGTCGCGCAGGACGCCCACCTGTTCCACGACACGATCAGGGCCAACCTGCTCTACGCGCGGCCGGACGCGCCGGAGGCGGACCTCGTCCAGGCGCTGCGGGCTGCGCAGATCTGGGACCTGGTGTCCGGGATGCCGCAGGGCCTGGACACCGTCGTCGGCGACCGCGGGCATCGGCTCTCCGGCGGCGAGAAGCAGCGACTCGCCATCGCCAGGGTGCTGCTCAAGGCGCCGGCCATCGTGATCCTGGACGAGGCCACCGCGCACCTGGACAGCGAGTCGGAGGTAGCCGTGCAGCGGGCGCTGGCGGCCGCGTTGCAGGGCCGCACCTCGCTGGTGATCGCGCACCGGTTGTCCACGATCCGCAGCGCCGACCAGATCCTGGTCATCGACGCCGGCCGGGTGATCCAATCCGGGACGCACGCCGAGCTGATCGCCGAGGGTGGGCTGTACTCCGAGCTGTACCGCACCCAGTTCCAACAGCAGGCCGCCGAGCCGGTGCCGGCCGGGTCGCTGCCGGACTGATCCAGCGCCCAAATCCCGCCCGCCGCCCGATGGCTTCGTGGCCGGGTCGAGCTGGGTTGTGGGCTGATCCAACTGGGCGGTGGGCTGATCGGGCTGGGTTGTGGGCTGATCCAATCCGCGGCTGAGGCCGGTTTCCGGGGGTGTGGGCGCGGGTTTGATCAGCGATGGGGGGCGTTGCCGGGCCGGGCTGGGTTGTGGGCTGATCCAATCCGCGGCTGAGGCCGGTTGCCGGGGGTGTGGGCGCGGGTTTGATCAGCGATGGGGGGGCCGGCCGGCGCCAGCGACGCCGGGGCCGGTGGCGCCACCCCGCCGTTCGTGGGTACATTAGTCAAGTAATGAACCCCCGAACCTGCGATGGGGCGGGAGACCAGCAGGAGGTGTCCATGCTCGACGAGGGCACGCCGCTCTTCCTGCAGATTGCCGAGCAACTGTCCTCCGACATCATCGACGGGACGTTGACCGAGGGTTCGCGCGTGCCCTCGACGAACGAATTCGCCGCGTTCTACCGGATCAACCCGGCGACCGCGGCCAAGGGCATCAACCTGCTCGTCGACGGCGGGATTCTGGAAAAACGCCGGGGCATCGGCATGTTCGTCACGACCGGCGCCCGCGACCGGCTCATCCAGGCGCGTCGAAAGGAATTCGCCGAGCAGTTCATCGACCCGTTGGTGGTCGAGGCGGGGCGGCTCGGGATCGATCCCGACGCGCTGATCGAGATGATCCGGCGGCCAACCGATCGGCGCCGGACCGCCGAGTACGAACCACTGATTTCATCGACACCGCAGGCTCCACAGACAGCACAGGAAGGCGAAGCGTCATGACACCTATCGTGCAGATCGACCACGTCACCCGCCGCTACCGCGGCATGACGGCACTGGATGACGTGTCCACCGCGCTGCAGGCGAACACCATCACCGGGCTGCTCGGGCGTAACGGCGCCGGAAAGTCCACCTTGATGCGCATCATCACCGGGCAGGAGTTCATGACGACCGGCTCGGTCCTCGTCGACGGCCAATCACCGCTGGAGAACGACGCGGTGCTCGGCAGGATGCTGTTCGTGAAGGAGAGCCAGATCTACCCCGACATCAAGGTCAAGCGGGCCCTGGAGGCAGCGTCCTGGTTCTACCCGAGTTGGGATCACGCGCTGGCGCAGGAGCTGGTCGCGGACTTCGAGCTGCCGGTTTCCCGGCCCATCAAGAAGCTCTCCCGCGGCCAGCACTCCGCGGTCGGGATCGTCATCGGGTTGGCCGCCCGCGCCGAGATCACCCTTTTCGACGAGCCGTACCTGGGACTGGACGCGGTCGCCAGGCAGATCTTCTATGACCGGTTGCTGGCCGACTATGCGGAGCATCCGCGCACCGTGCTGTTGTCCACCCACCTCATCGACGAGGTGGCCAACCTGCTGGAGCACGTCATCGTGATCGACCACGGACGGATCGTCGCGGACGCCTCGGCCGACGACCTGCGCGGCCGGGCCGTGACGGTGAACGGTCGCACGGGTGCCGTCGACGAGTTCCTGGCCCACCGGGAGGTGCTGCACCGGCAGGCCATCGGATCGCTGGCCAGCGTTGTGGTGACCGGCCCGCTGGACGACCTGGCCAGGGCGCGGGCCCGCGACCTCAACCTGGACATCGGGCCGGTGTCGTTGCAGGAGTTCATCATCCGGACATCCGGCGACGCGCGGGAAAGGATCAGCGCATGAACGGCATCGCGCGCGTGGCACGGCTGCACCTGGTGGACCGGTTCTCCTACACCTGGCTGGTCTGGGGTGTGCTGTCCTTCGTCTTCGTCATCAACGCGGCGATCTTCGCGGTGATCCCGCTCACCCAGCCGTCGGGGAACTACACCGGAGCGCTGGTCACCATCTACATCTTCATGGGGGTGATCGGTGTGCAAGCGGCGACGAAATTCCTGCCGTTCGCCTTCACCCTCGGCGTGAGCCGGCGGACCTACTACCTGGGCACCGTGCTGCTGGTGCTCGGGCTGTGCCTGGCGTATTCGGTGGTGCTGACCGCGTTGTGGTGGCTGGAGGGGCAGACCAACGGCTGGGGACTGCAGCTGAACTTCTTCCGGGTGCCGTGGCTGCTCGACGGGCCCTGGTTCCAGGTGCTGACCACCACCTTCGCGCTGCTGTCCCTGCTATTTCTGTTCGGCCTGTGGTGCGGGTTGATCTGCCGGCGGTTCGCCCTGCTCGGCACGCTCGTCTTCTTTGGCGCGCTGACCGTCGTCGTGGTCGGCGCCGCCCTGATCGTCACCTGGCAGCAGGCCTGGCCGCGGGTGGGCGACCTGCTGGTCAACCTGAACGTGCTGGGGGCCAGCGGCCTGGTCGCACTGGTCGGTGCGGTGATCGCGCTCGGCGGCTACGGCACGATCCGGCGGCTGACGGTCTGATCAACCGACCGCGGACACGCAGCGGCCGCGACCCGGGGGAAAGCGGATCGCGGCCACTGGACGTTCAGGCGGCAGGGTCAGGCCGGTCCGGGCACCTTCACGGGAAGCTTTGCGCCCGCGCCCTGGGCGACCAGGGCGGTGAAGTAAGCCAGAGCCGCGGTCGTGATGAGGGCGAAGAACACCCCGAAAGACGGTCCGAAGGACAACCCGATGTCACCCAACTCCGCTGAGTACCCGCCGCCGTAGAAAAAGGTCTGCACCAGCACGCCGATCATCAGGATGAAGGACGCCGCAGCTGCGTAGGCCAGCCATTCCGGCTTGACCTGGTCCTTGCTGAGCACACCGAACAGTTGCAGCGCGTACACCACCCCGACCGCGACGGCCAGCAGCACCGGGATCCACCACCACAGCGACCAGCCGTTCAGGCCGACCGACGCGGAGACGATTGCGGTGTAGGAGACGTGCCAGAAGCTGAAAAAACTGGCGATCAAGGTGAGGGCGCTCGCGCCGAGTACGCCCCAGCCGGCGATCGTCACCTTGGAAGCGTCGAAAGACGGCTTGGCGGCGGCACCGGGCGGCGGCGGGTAGGCGCCAGCGGGTGGGCCGTAGCCGCCCGGTGCGCCGGGCGGGGGACCGTAGCCGGGCGGCGGACCCTCCTGGCCCTGCGGTGGTCCGTAGCCGGGCTGCGGCGGCGGGTACCCACCTTGCTGGGGCTGCCCCTGATAACCGGGGGGCGGTCCCTGCTGGTAGCCGGGCGGGGGTCCCTGTTGGTATCCCGGCGGCGGGCCCTGCTGATACCCGGGCGGCGGGCTCTGTTGGTAGCCGGGCGGCGGGCTCTGCTGGTAGCCGGGCGGCGGCCCCTGCGGGGGCTGCTGGTATCCCGGCGGCGGGCCCGACGGTGGTGGGTAGGCCCCGGGTGGGGTCGGCGCTGCCTGCTGCGGCCCGGTGGACGGCGCTCCCGGCTCGGGGGGACCGGAGACTGGCGGATCGTCCGGAGGGGGGAACCCTCCGGGAGGTGGTTGGGACACTGCGGACCTCCTGGTCGATGACGGACAACCTGCGTATCCGCAGGTGCGGGCAGCAGCACCTCAAACGGTATCGCCGTCGCAGGGCCACCGGTAGCGGACACGCGCACCCCGAGGCCGATCACCAGGGGTCAACGAATTCTCGCAGAGTGCAGGTCAGTTGCCTGCGTTTGTTTTCGTTCGGACGAACGACCTCTCGGACGGCTGTCGAGATGGTGTCAGCCGCCGGCGAACGGCGGCAGGACATCGAGCACCTGGCCGGCCGCCACCGGCGTCTGCTCGCCGTGCACGGCGACCTCGTCGAGCAGGTAGCTGCACCGGGCCAGCACCCGGGCGAGGGCTGGTCCGTGCAGGTCAACGGCGGTCTCCAGGACGGTGCAGACGGTGGGTGGGCCGGCCGCGGTCAGCGTGAGCAGCTCCTCGGTGACGCCGGCGGCCGCCCGGGCCGCCGCGAAGTACCGGACCGTGACGGTGAGCACCGCCGTCGGTGCGCCCTGGGCAGCGGAGCGGGCCGGCTGCCCGGTGACGGTCCGGTCAGCCACCGATCGCACTCATCGGCCGATCGGGCTGCAGGAAGGACGGGTCGTTGATGCCGTGGCCGGGCAGCTTGCCCCAAGTGGCCACCCGCCAGGCGTCGGCGATCGCGGTATCCGTGGCGCCGCCGCGGACCAGCGCGCGCAGGTCGGTCTCGTTCTGCGAGAACAGGCAGGTGCGGACCTGCCCGTCGGCGGTCAGCCTGGTCCGGTCGCAGTCGCCGCAGAACGGCCGGCTCACCGAGGCGATGATGCCGACCGTGCCGGGACCGCCGTCCACGGTGAACAGCTCGGCGGGGGCGCCGAGCCGGGCGCCCGGGTGCGGCGTCAGGGTGAACCGGGCGGACAGCGACTGCTGGATCTCATCCGCCGTCACCATGGCCTCGCGGGTCCAGGAATGTCCGGCGTCCAGCGGCATCTGTTCGATGAAGCGCAGCTGATAGCCGTTGGTCAGGCTGAACTCCAGCAGGTTGGCAGCCTCGTGATCGTTGACCCCGCGCATCAGCACGGTGTTGATCTTCACCGGGGCCAGCCCGGCATCGACCGCAGCAGCGAGCGCGTCCAGCACGTCGGTCAGTCGGGGCCGGCGGGTGAGCCGCAGGAAGGTGTCCGGGTCCAGCGAGTCCAGCGAGACGTTGATCCGGTCCAGGCCGGCGGCCACGAAGTCCGCGGCCCGCCTGGCGAAGCCGATGCCGTTCGTCGTCAGCGACATCTCCGGCCGCGGGGACAGCTGCCCGACCCGGTGGATCAGGTCAGCGATTCCCTTGCGCAGCAAGGGTTCTCCGCCGGTGAAGCGGATTTCCTCGATCCCCAGCTCGCGGACCGCGACGTCGATCACCCTGACCAGTTCGTCGTCGGTGAGCAGTTCGTCACCCGGTAGCCAGTCCAGGCCTTCGGCCGGCATGCAGTAGGTGCAGCGCAGATTGCACCGGTCGGTGAGCGATACCCGCAGGTCACGCGCCCGGCGGCCGAAAGTGTCCAGCAGGAACGGCGTGCCAGTACGCCCCGACGCCGCTGCGGCGGGTGCCGCCTGGGTCGGATTCCCGACCATCGGGATGCCCAGGGCGACAGCATTCATCGACCCACAGTAGCGGCGCTGCGGCCCGTCAGGCGAATGGGTCATAGTGGAGGAATCACGCTTCGGGACGGGAGCGGACGGCCTGAACAGGCCCCGATCGGCCGGCACCCGCCAACGCCGGACGACGCAGGAGGTGGCTGCCGTGCGCGAGGTGCTCGAGGATCTGCTGCGCTGGTGGGAGGCCGGCGCAACGGTCGGCATCGGAACCGTCATCGGGACCTTCAGGTCGGCGCCGCGGCCGCCCGGCGCGGCCATGCTGGTCGGTCCGGACGGCACGGCGGTCGGCTCGGTCTCCGGCGGCTGCGTCGAGGGCGCGGTGTACGAACTCGCGTCCGGGATCCGGGTCGGAGCGCCGCCGCACCTGCAGCGGTACGGGGTGTCCGACGACGACGCCTTCGCCGTGGGGTTGACCTGCGGCGGCATCATCGACGTCTTCGTCGAGGCGTTCTCGGCCAGCACGTTTCCGGAGTTCGGCTCGTTGGCGGCGTCGATGCTGGCCGGCGAGCCGGTGGCGCTGGCGACCGTGACCGTGGGTCGGCCGGAGCAGGTGGGCCGGCACCTGGTGATCTGGACGGCGGACGCGTCCGGCGGGCTCGGTGGTGATCGGCTGGACGACGCCGTCACCGATGACGCCCGTGGCCTGCTCGCCACCGGCCGCACCGCCACCCTGCACTACGGCCCGGACGGTCAGCGTCGCGGCGAGGGCCTCTCGGTGTTCGTCTCCTGCTTCGCTCCGGCGCCGCGGATGCTGGTGTTCGGCGCGATCGACTTCGCGGCGGCGGTTGCCAGGGTCGGCTCCTTCCTCGGCTACCGGGTCACGGTGTGCGACGCCCGGCCGGTGTTCGCCACCAGCAAGCGCTTCCCGGACGCGGACGAGGTGATCGTCGACTGGCCGCACCGCTACCTCAAGGCCCAGGTCGAGGCCGGTGCGTTGGACGGGCGCACGGTGATCTGTGTGCTCACCCACGACCCGAAGTTCGACGTCCCGGTACTCGCCGACGCGCTGCGCCTGCTCGTCGCCTACGTGGGCGCCATGGGTTCCCGGGAAACCCACCGCGACCGGCTGGACCGGCTGCGGGAGGCCGGCCTGAGCGAGGGTGAGCTGAGCCGGCTGGCCTCGCCGATCGGCCTGGATCTGGGCGCGAGAACTCCTGAGGAGACGGCGATCTCGATCGCCGCGGAGATCATCGCCCGGCGCTGGGACGGGGCCGGGCGGCCGCTGTCCACGACCGACGGCGCGATCCACCGGCACTCGATGGTGCGGGCCGTCGCACCCTGAGCGGACGGTTCAGATGCCCTCGCGGACCCTGATCCGGTCCTCGGCCGCAGCGAGGGCGAGCGCCGCGTGGTCGCGCTCGTTCTGCCCGGCGTAGTCCATCGAGTAATCGGCGACAGCGTTGTCGAACGCCTCGCTGCCGCCCAGGTACGCGGCGATCGCCACCCGGTCGCCGGACCTGGCATGCGCCCTGGCCAGGGTCTTGCCGCACAGCTGGCCGTAGAAGGCCATCAACGGCGGTGCCGTCTCCTCGACGACGACGGAGCCCTTCCCGTCCCGGAGTTGGCGGACGTAGAAGTCGCGCTTCACCCCGTCGATGCCGTCAACCCGCTGCCAGCCGAGAAAGATGTCACTGGTCATCTGGGTCAGCCGCTGGCCGCTCACCACCCGCTCGCCCTGGTTGCCGTACCGGGTCGCCGGTGTGACGTAATCCGCCAGCACGGACCGCTGCGCCTCCTTGGCCTGCAGGAACAGCGGGTCGGCCGGGTCGGCGCCGTCCAGGAGTGCGATGTAGGCCCTGGTACCGACGCTGCCGACGCCCACCACCTTGAAGCCGAGCTGGACGAACGAGTACTGATCGAGCAGGTGCCGGCGATCGCTCTGCAGCGTCCGGCGGTAGGCGGTGATGATGCGTTCCATCTGCGCATACCAGGCGTCGGTGTCCTCGTTCCAGGCCGCGAGCAGCTCCTCGCCGGGCATGATCAGCGGCGGGTCGTTCTTGATCTGCACCTGGCCGTCGATGGTGACGCAGAGCTTGCGCAGCGCGTCGTTGCTGTCCCGGTACCGCGCCTTGACCAGGCCGGCACTGAGGTTCCGTTGGGCGGAGGTGCCGACATGCTGCTTGATCTCTTTGAGCAGGGCCGGGATGTCCTGGTGCGAGTACCAGACGTCCAGGTTCCCCATCGGCGCCAACCTGCGCATCTCGTGCCGGTACCCGGCCACCGTCTGCCGGGCGGCCAGCCGGGCCTTCTTCGGGGAGAAGTCGTTGACCAGCGAGGCAACGGCCACGCTGGCCGCCAGCCGTTTGACGTCCCATTCGAACGGGCCCGGGTAGGTCTCGTCGAAGTCGTTGATGTCGAAGGCCTGGTTGCGTTCCGGGGTGGAGTAGAAGCCGAAGTTGCTCAGGTGGGCGTCGCCGCAGAGCTGCACCTGCAGACCGGAGTGCGGCGTGGACCCGAGGTCGGCGGCCATCACCAGCGCCGCGCCGCGGTAGAAGGTGAACGGGGAGGCCAGCATCCGGCCGTACCGGATCGGCACCAGCTGCGGAACCCGGGTCGCCGCTTGGCTTTCCAGCAGCTGGATCGGGTCGGCACGCGGCCCGCGGCCGATCTCGGCGTGATCGGCCAGCGGCAGCGCCTTGCGGACGGCCTTACCGGCGTCGGCCCGGTCCTGTGGGGCGGTCCGTGCCGCGCGCACCCGTTTGGCGTGGGCCGCGGTGCTCGGCACGCCGGGGGAGATCCGCGGGGGGCCGGCTGCGCTGACCGTCATGGCTCATCCTTCCGGCTGGTCCTTCCGGCGGTTCTTCCGGCGGGAGGCCCCGCGGCCCGCCGGACGTTGACCACCTACCGGTGTGCCGGATGGTGCCACGGGTGGGGCGGCTCGTTCCCGGAGATCGCCGGCGGGCTGTTCGTCTCCCCGCACACGATCAAGACGCAGGCCCTGGCCATCGACCACAAACTCGGGGTGTCGTGCAGGACCGCGGCGGTCGATCGCGCGCGAGCCCTGGGGCTGCTGCCGGAACCGGCCGGAGTTGCGCGCGGCTGACCCACCGCCCGGTCAGGCCCGCCCGATGACGTGCTGCGGTGCTGTTCTGCGGTGCTGTTCTGCGGTGGCAAGGTGTGTGGTGGTACCCGGTCAGCTGGTAGCGGCCGGGACGTCGCCGAGTTCGCTCGTCAGTTCCTTCTCGTCCTCCTCGGACAGCGAGGTCTTGAGCAGGTTGCCGCCGTACTTCTTCATCCGGTCCGCGAACTTGTCCTCGGTGATCTTCGAGGCCATGATCACCACCGCGGCCTTGCCGGGCTCCAGCAGCGCGTTGACCTGGGAGCGGAATTCCTCGTTGATGCCGGATTTTCCGAGCTTGCCGAACAGGGCGCCCATCAGGCCGCCGATGGCGAGGCCGAAGAACGGGACGAAGAACAGCAGGCCCAGCAGCATGCCCCAGAGAGCGCCGGAGGCCGCGCTCATCCCGACGATCTTCTGCGGGGTTTCGACGTGGCTCTTGCCGTCCGCGTCGACCGTGACGATGGCGAGACCGGAGAGGTCGACAACGAAGTCGCCCTGCAGTGCGATGACCTCGTTGTACGCGGCGGTCGCCTGGTCGTGGTCGTCGTAGCCGATGACGATGAGTTCGGACATGCAATTCCTCCTGTGAGGCGCGGAAAATTCCTGGGCTGCGCGCCGCGAGGAGTTGCGCACGGCAGGCCGAGGCGGCTGCAGAAGCCGCCGGAGCCACATCACTCACGGACCTCCGATTCAAGCACAGCGACCCGGTCGAATCATCGTCCGAAGCGGATGAGGCAACTGTCCCTTGACCCTGGCCGGAGGGTGTCGACCGGTGCCGATGACGAGCAGTGGCACACCCCGGTCGGACACCGGGCAGCTTCATCCTCATCGGAGGATGCCAGTCGCCGGTCCGATCGCTGAGATCATCTGGGCAGCCGCATTGGCTCCCGCGGCACCCCAGGACCGACCTGGCCGTGAGCTGACAAAGGAGTTCCCATGGAGATCGGACCAGTCGACGTCCTCGAAGTCGCCTTCCCGGGCAACGAGTTCAACGGGGCCATCCTGCCCGCGCTGCAGGACCTGATCGCCTCGGGCACCATCCGGGTGCTGGATCTGCTGTTCGCCTACAAGACCGCCGACGGCGAGGTGGGCTCGATCGAGCTGGCCGGTCTCACCGAGAAGTACGGTCCGCTGTTCACCAGCGTCGACGGCGATGTACCGGGCGGCCTGCTCGACGCGGAGGACGTTGCCGAGCTCAGCGACGTGCTCGAGCCGAACTCGTCCATCGCGGTCATCTGCTGGGAGAACACCTGGGCCGCACCGTTCCTGGCCGCGCTGGAGGGCTCCGGCGCCGTCGTGCTCGATCAGGCTCGCATTCCACGGGAGGCCGTCCTCGCGGCCCTGTCCGGCGCCGAGATCTGAGGGGCGCGGTCATGGGACTGATGGGAATGATGGCGCGCACCGCGGTGGTCGCCGGCACCGCAACCGCGGTCTCTGGCCGGGTGGCCAGGCGACAGCAGAACAAGTATCAGCAGCAGGCGGACGCGCAGGCCTACCAGGAGCAGCAGCAGGCGCCCCCGCAGCAATACCAGGAAGCGCCCCCGCAGCAATATCAGGAAGCGCCCCCGCAGTACCAGCAGGCACCGCCGCAGTACCAGGCAGCTGCGGCTCCCGCGCCCGCGGCAGCGCCGAACCTGGTCGACGAGATCCAGCGGCTGGCCACGCTCAAGGACCAGGGGATCCTGTCCGACGACGAGTTCACCGCGGCGAAGAACAAGCTGCTGGGCATCTGATCTGAGCCGGTCCGCGCGACAGCGCGGACACTCAGATCAGATCGCCGCGGCCCCGCGACCGGCGACCGGTGCCGGGGGCTGCGCGCGTCCGGTCGGCACCGGCCGGGGCGGATTGCCTGCCCGGACCTAAGGTGTCGAGTGTGACGGACACTCCCGCACATCCCGGCGAGCCCGCCGACCCGAGCGATCGATCGGCCGGTCGCCCGGTGGACCGTCGCCGTCCGCGCAGCGTCTACGGCGTCGGGACCGAGCCCGATCCCCGGTTCTCGATGGCCAACGAACGCACCGCCTTGGCCTGGGTGCGCACCGGCCTGGCGTTCATCGCGGGCGGTATCGCGCTCACCTCGGTCTCGACGGTCACCGACCTGCCGGCCTTCCTGAAGATCGTCGCGGTGCTGTCCTGCCTGATCGGCGCGGTCACCGCGGTGAACGCGCTGGTCTCCTGGCAGCGGATCGAGCGGGCCATGCGCCGAGGTGATCCGCTGCCGTCCTCTACCGCTCTGCGCTGGCTGGTCGGCGCCGTGGTGATCGCGGCGGCGGTGATGGTCGGCTACGCGATGTCGCAACGATGAACGCCGCCGAAGCCGTTCCCGGCGAGCCGGCCGCGCAGCCCCGGCCGGCCGAGGTCTACGGCGCCGCCCCGGAACGCACCGCGCTGGCCTGGCAGCGCACCGGCCTCGGCGTGGTAATCGGCAGCTTCCTGGTCTTCCATGCCTCCGTGGCGCTGGGCGTGCCGGCGGTCGGGATCGGCGCGGCCGCGCTGGGCCTGCTGGTGGCGACCCTGGCCGTCTTCGCCTTCCCCACCGACCGTTACCTGCGCGGCGACCCGGCCGACTCCTGGACGTTGCTGCTGGCCGTCACCGGTGCGGTGCTGGCGCTCGGTCTGTTGGGTGCCGTCACCGCGACTGTGTCGTTGTTGGCAAGTTGAGCAGGGTTTTCGACCGTTTCAGGCCTTTTCGACGTCACCGCCCTTTTCGGTGTCACCGCCCTTTTCGACCGATTTCTGCACAAGCTCGACAATGAAAAGAACCCGCTCAGGCCAACGCGGGAATGACCTCTTTCTCGAACAGTTCGAGGCCGGAAGTGTCGTAGGCGAGTTCGGGGAAATTGGCGATCGCATAGGTCATGCCGTCCGCCTTCAAGGCGGTCAGCTTCTCGACGATCTGCTCCGGGGTGCCGACGCCCGGGAGCCCGATGAACCCCGACAGCTCCGATTCCGCCTTCTTCGCCCCGACCGTCGTGGTCAGGTGATCGCGGATCCAGCCGATGCGATCCGCCACCTCCTTCTCGTCCCGGCCGATGGCGATGTTGTAGTTCGCCGACCGGGTGATCGCGTCGTAGTCGCGACCGAGCCGCGCGCAGTGCCCGGCGAGCACCTCCGACTTGTGCCGGAATCCCTCCGGGGTGCCGTCGAAATTGGTGTACGAGGCGTACTGTGCGGCGATCCGCAGGGTGACCTTCTCCCCGCCGCCGGCGATCCAGAACGGGATGCCACCCGGCTGCAGCGGCAGCGGCCGGACGATCGCGCCGTCAACCTGATACACCTTGCCCTGCAACGTCGCTGAGCCGGTTGTCCAGGCCTGGTGCATGATCTGCACGCCCTCGTCCAGTGCCCGCAGCCGTTCCGACGCAGGGGGGAAGCCGTAGCCGTAGGCCCGCCATTCGTGTTCGTACCAGCCCGCGCCGATGCCCATCTCGACCCGGCCGCCGGAGATGATGTCGATCGTCGCCGCGACCTTCGCCAGGTAGGCCGGGTTCCGGTAGGCCATGCACGTGCACATCTGACCGAGCCGGATCGAACTGGTGGTGGCGGCGAACGCGGCCATCAGCGTCCAGGCCTCGTGGGTGGCTTCTTCCGACGGGGTCGGCACGGTGTGGAAATGGTCGTACACCCAGAGCGATTCCCACGGCCCGGCCTCCGCGCGGCGCGCGAGGTCGGACATCGTGCGCCACTGCTCGGCCGGCTCGATGCCGACCAGATCCATACGCCAGCCCTGCGGGATGAAGACCCCGAATCTCATCGTCATGGCGACAACCTACGTGGAGTGGATCAACAAGTCCCGCCGAGTCAGGACCTTCGGCCCTGAGACACTTAGTTGAAAGTGGAAATAATTCAGGTATCGGATTCCTTCCGTCCTCGTCAGGAGAAACAATATGTCCAGTCACACGCTCGACACCCCCCAGTCGGCCAGCACCCACCAGGTCAGCGCCGTCACCGTCTCCCGCAAGGGCGGCATCGCCGTTGCCGCCCTGCGCATCGCACTCGGATTCGTCTTCCTCTGGGCGTTCCTGGACAAGACCTTCGGCCTGAACTACGCCACCCCCAGCGCGAAGTCCTGGATCAACGGCGGATCGCCGACCAACGGCTTCCTCAAGAGCGTCGAGGTCGGCCCGTTCCAGTCCTTCTTCAACAGCATCGCAGGCACCTGGTGGGCGAACATCCTGTTCATGGCCGGCCTGCTGGCGATCGGCGTCACCCTGATCCTCGGCTTCGCCCTGCGGTTCTCCGCGGTCGCCACGGCAATCATGATGGCGATGATGTGGGCCGCCGAATGGCCGCTGGCCCAGTTCACCTCGACCGGTGCGTCGAACGGCTCGTCGAACCCGCTGACCGACTCCCACTTGATCTATGCCCTCGCGGCGATCGTCCTCGCAGTCATCGGTGCCGGCCACTACTTCGGTGTCGGCGCCTGGTGGGACAAGGTCACCGGCGGCAACAAGTGGCTCCGCTGAACACGGTGCTGATCCCTGCGCCTGGAACCCCGCGCGGTGCGCGGTGCGCGGTACAGGAACTTCAGGGATGAGGATGTCGAAACTCCCGCAGCCGGCCGGAAGGCCGAGCGGGAGTTTCGTCATGAGCACCGCAGGTCGCCTCAACGCGCGCCCCGCGTGCGGCGATCAACGGTGGCAGTGACCAGCATTCGGGCCCCGGGGCCCACGTTCGGGCCGGCCGGCGGGGCGGAATTGGACCTGTGGGGTTTCGCAAGCGAGGATGAGAAGGTGAGTACACCGATGGCAGAGCAGACCAAGAAGAAGATCACCGTGTATCTGCTGGATGATCATGAAATCGTCCGGCTGGGTCTGAAAGACCTCTTGGAAAGCGACGGCGACATCGAGGTGATCGGTGAGTCGGGCTCGGTTGCTCACGCCCAGGCGCAGATCCTGGCGTTGCGGCCGCAGGTAGCCGTGCTGGACGGCCGGCTGCCGGACGGCTCCGGCATCGATGTCTGCCGGGAGATCCGGTCCAGGGACCCCAGCATCGCGGCGCTGATCCTCACCTCCTTCGATGACGACGAGGCGCTGTTCGCGGCGATCATGGCCGGGGCGGCGGGCTATGTGCTCAAGCAGATCCGCGGCTCCGACCTGATCGACTCGGTGCGCCGGGTCGCGGCCGGGCAGTCCCTGCTCGATCCTGCAGTGACCGCCAGGGTGCTGGAGCGGGTGCGCCGCGGACCGGAGCTGGACCCCGCGCTGGCGCCGCTGACCGACCAGGAACGGCGGGTGCTCTCGCTGATCGGGGAGGGCATGACCAACCGGCAGATCGCCGAGGCGATGTTCCTGGCGGAGAAGACCGTGAAGAATTACGTCTCGAGCCTGCTCGCGAAGCTCGGCCTGCAACGCCGCACGCAGGCGGCGCTGTTCGCCGCCCGGCACCTGCCGGACGCCTGACGCACCAACCGGCCCCGGGTCGGGGCGTCTGATCAGCTGCCGGCCGGGTCACGGCTGACCGGCTCAGGGTGCCGGGACTCGCCAGACCAGCATCGTGCCGCCGCCCTCCGCGGGTCCGAGGTCGCAGGAGCCGCCCAGGTCCTCGGCCCTGGCCGCCATGTTCGGCAGCCCGTTGCCGAGCCGTCCGTTCCGGATGCCCCGGCCGTTGTCCGTGACGGTCAGCACCACTTCGTCCGCGACGTCCAGCGAGATGGTCGCCGACGTGGCCAGCGCGTGCCGGCCGACGTTGGACAGCGCCTCCTGCAGCACGGCCAGCAGGTGCGGCCGGATCTCGTCCGACACCCCGCTGTGTACCGGCCCGGAGGTGCGGACCTTCGGCGGGAATCCGAGCGAGGGCAGCATTGCGGTGACGGTGGCGTCGATCTCGTCCCGCAGATCCGCCGGCCGTTGCGGGTTGGCCAATTCGAAGATGGTCCGGCGGATGTCCTTGATCGTCTCGTCGAGCTGGTCGACGGCGGTGCTGATCCGGTCGGCGACCCGGCCCTTACCGGCCAGCCGGGAGGTGTTCTCCAGGGTCAGGCCGACCGCGAACAGCCGCTGGATCACCAGATCGTGCAGGTCACGGCCGATCCGGTCGCGGTCCTCGAAGACCGCCAGCCGGGCCCGGTCGTCCTGGGCAAGGGCGACCTCCAGGACCAGCGCCACCTGTTCGGCGAAGCCCTCGGCCGATTCCAGCACCGCCTCGTGCACACGGTCGAGGCGCTCCGCCGACCAGCGCAGCCACAGCACGCCGGCGATCCGTTCGGTGGCGCCCACCCGGACCATCAGATCGCCGGCCGGCTGCGGGGATACCGGGTCGCCGCTGCCCAGGACGGCACCGGCCGCGGAGCGCATCTGGTCGGTCACCAGACCGTGCAACAGCCGGCCGGCCGAGCCGGCGACCTGCAGACCGGCGCCGTTCGGGCTCGGCGACAGCAGCACCGCGGTGTCGGCGTCGCTGGCAGCGAGCGCGAACTTCGCAATGACGTCGGAGGGATCGTCGAGCGTCGGACGGCCCAGCAGCCTCGCGCTGACCTCCGCGGCGGCCTCCAGCCAGCGCCGCCGCCTGGACAGCCGCTCGTAGAGCCTGGCGTTCTCGATCACCACGCCGGCGGCCGCGGCGAGCGCCACCACCAGTTCGGCGTCCTGATCGGTGAACGGCCCGCCGCCCTGTCGCTCCGTCAGGTACAGGTTGCCGAACACCCTGCTGCCGATCCGGATCGGCGCACCGAGGAAGGTGCTCATCGGCGGATGATTCGCCGGGAAGCCGGCGGACAGCTCGTGCTTGCCCAGGTCGTCGATGCGCAGCGGCTCCGGGTGGTCGATCAGCACGCCCAGGATGCCGTGCCCGGTCGGCAGCGGCCCGATCCGGGCGCGCTCTGCGTCGCTGATCCCGTGCGTGACGAACTCACGGAGCCGGCGCGGCCCGGTCGAGTCGTCCAGTACGCCGAGAGCGCCGTACCCGGCGCCGGAAAGCTCGGCGGCGGCGTCCACGATTCGCTGCAGGGTCTCGTCGATATCGAGGTCGGTGGCGATCGAGCCGACGATGTCCAGCATCTTGCGCAGTGTCGGCGCCGGGTGGTGACCGGCTGGTTCGCTCACGGCGGCCTTTCCCACGTTCGTCGTGCATCCAACATCGGGTGGGCGACCCGACGACGAACACCCGCCGCCCGGTTCGGCTCCGAATCGGATCGTAGCCTCGCTGATCGACGTTCATCGGTCGCCGGGGCGCGGCGTTGCGGCCCCGGGCGTCCGGCCGCGACCTTACAGGCGATCATGGGTGGGTGACCGAACTCACCTCGCCGCCCGTGCCGTGGTCCTACCTGATGGACATGGACGGGGTGCTGGTCCACGAGGAACACCTCATCCCGGGCGCGGACGTCGTCATCGCCGAGCTGACCGCTCGCGGCGCGAACTTCGTGGTGGTGACCAACAACCCGATCTACACCCGGCGCGACCTGCGGGCCCGGCTGCTGGCCACCGGGCTGGACATCCCGGAGGACCGCATCTGGACCTCCGCGCTGGCCACGGCCAAGTTCCTGCATTCGCAGCGGCCGGGTGGCAGTGCCTTCGTCATCGGCGAGGTGGGCCTGACCACGGCGATGCACGAGGCGGGTTACGTGCTGACCGACCGCAACCCCGACTACGTCGTGCTGGGCGAGACGAGGACCTACTCGTTCGAGACGATCACCACGGCGATCCGGCTGATCGAGGCCGGCGCCCGGTTCGTCTCGACGAATCCGGACGCCACCGGCCCGAGCCGGGCCGGCCTATTGCCGGCCGCCGGTGCGGTGGCTGCGCTGATCGAGAAGGCCACCGGCAAGACGCCGTACTTCGTCGGCAAGCCGAACCCGCTGATGATGCGCTCTGCACTGCGGGCGATCGGGGCGCATTCGGAATCCACGCTGATGATCGGCGACCGGATGGACACCGACGTCATCGCCGGTTTGGAGGCGGGGCTGGCCACCATCCTGGTGTTGTCCGGGATCTCCACAGTGGCGACGGTCGAGCAGTTCCCGTTCCGGCCCAGCCTGGTGATCAACTCGATCGCCGATTTGATCGGCCGGACCGAGGATCCCTTCGCGGGCCCGTGACGTCGGCCGGTTGGGTGGGTCGGGTCAGGTTTCGGCGGGGGCCGGGCCGCCCGGGACCGGCGCGCTCCGCATCGGCAGGGTTGCCATCGACTGCGGCATGAGCGGCGGGGGTGAACTCGCGATGGTCGGGGTGCCGCCGGCCGATCGGTCTCGGGTGCGGCCGCGCACCACCAGCAGGACGAGTTCGGCGAGCAGCAGGCCGAGCAGGGCACCGAGGCCGTTGGCGACGACGTCCCGCGGGCTGCCGACACGGTCGGCCAGCCGGGTCGCCTGGATGACCTCGATGGTGATGGAGGCTGCGAGCGCCAGCGGCACGATGAGCCACCGCGCCCGGGCTAGGGCCAGCGCACCGAACAGGCCGATCGGCATGAACATCACGACGTTCGCGCCGAACTCGATCTTGCCGAAGGTGATCCAGGTGGGCAGGCCGTGGGTGTACGCCTGCCGCAGAAAGTCCTTCAGCGCCAGCTGACCGTCCGGATCGGGCGGCCCGGGCCAGAAGGTGATGATTGCGACGATGGCACAGAAGGCGACCAGGAGCCCGGTCGACATCACCCGGATACGACGCTCAGCCGACGCACGGTTGCGACGCGGGCTGGGCATCGACCCATCGTAAGGTTCCAAGGGATCGGCTCCTACCGATATCACCCGGTGGGGGACGAGCCAGATCTGGTGGCGGTGACGGGAGTCACGCACCGCGTAACGACTCGATCACTGTCCGGCCTCAGGCAGCGCAGATGGCCGGGGCCGCCCGACACCGCGCCTTACTCTCGTCGGGTGAGTTTCACCGTCGGCTTCGACCTCGACATGACCCTGATCGATCCCCGGGCCGGGATGATCGACGTGTTCGACGTGCTGGCCGCCGAATCCGGGATCGCACTCGACGGCCGGGCTTTCGTCACCCGGCTCGGGCCGCCGCTGCAGCAGGAATTCGCCCGCTACGGCCTCGACCAGCCCACGATCGACACGCTGGTCGCCCGCTACCGCGCACTGACCCCACGGCTGGTGATCCCGCGCACCGTCGCCCTGCCCGGAGCGGCGGAGGCAGTCCGGGCGGTCACCCGGCGCGGCGGCCGAGCCGTGGTGGTGACGGCCAAGTTCGCCTCGCATGCCGCCGCCCACCTGGACGCGTTGGGCATCGAGGTGTCCGCCGTGGTGGGGGAGCTGTGGAGCACGGCAAAGGCCGCCGCGCTGCAGGAGTTCGGTGCCGAAGTCTTCGTCGGTGACCATCTCGGCGACATCGCCGGGGCCAGGGCCGCCGACGCGCTTGCCGTCGGGGTGGCGACCGGTCCCATCAGTGCCGAGGATCTCCGGGCCGCCGGCGCCGACGTGGTGCTGCCCGACCTGACCCATTTCCCCGGCTGGCTGGAGTCCTACCTCACCGCGACGGTGCATTGAGCGGGTGTGCTTCAAAGGCGGGCCGGCGGGCCGGCGGGCGGCGGGCCGGCGGGCGGGCCGGCCGGTAGGGGCGCTCCGGTCGGGTCAGCTGCGGTGCGCGACCAGGCCGACCAGGTTGCCCTCGCTGTCCCTGATGAACGCCTGCGTCTCGACCAGCCAGTCGCCGCCGAACACCCCGTCGGTGTCGGTGAAGATGTCGTGCGGCTCGGTCACAACGTCCACCCCGGCGGCCCGGAGCGTGCTGATCCGCTTCGCCAGGTCGTCGACCTGCAGGTACAGCATCGCCGCCGGCGCGGCCTCCTCCAGGAGCAGCCGGGTGCCGCCCAGGTCGATGAACACCAGTGGGCCGAACCTGGCGATCAGCGGCAGGCCGAGGGTCTGTGTGTAGAACCCGGTCGCGCGGTCGAGGTCCTCGGCATGCTGGGCGACCTGGACGACGCCGCCGGGTGCGGTGGTCATCTACGACGCCCCCCCGGGCCGTCGAGCGGACCGGGCCGGCCGGCCGGCGGCCTGCTCGGCGGCGTGCGGGCCTCCACGTAGACGGCGAGCAGCCCGACGCCGAAGCCGACCGGCGCCAGCATCGCCAACAGGTTGAGCCACAGCGGCAGGTCGCGAGCGCCGGTGGCGAACGGCACCATGATCACCACGACAGCGGCCAAGCCCGCCGCGAACAGGCCGATACCGATACGGGCCAGGGGTGACGACCCTCGGCGCGGCCGTGGTGGGCGGGTGTCGGCCGGGGACGTCACCGGTTCGGAGAGCTCTGGCACAGCGTCAGGATAGTCGTCGCCGCGCCACGGCGACCGCCGCCGACCCCGCCGCTCGGCCGTCCGGTCGGCCCGTCCGGTGGCGTCGAGCACGCAGCGCGCGCCGGTAAACTGGTGGTCCGGTGCGCCGGTGCTGGATCTCCAGCGGTGTCTGTGTTCCTGGACTGTTGTTTCCAGCGGCTGTCTCTGCGCTGTGACCCCGATGGGTCCCACGGCGGCTGCACCCGGGCGGGGTTCCCGCCCCCGATCAGGACAGGTGAGTTGGGTGCCAAGCGGCAAGATCAAGTGGTACGACGCGGACAAGGGTTTCGGCTTCATCGCCCAGGACGGCGGCGGCGATGACGTGCACGTGCGGTCGTCAGCGCTGCCGTCCGGAGTTGCCACCCTCAAGCCTGGCCAGAAGGTCGAATACGGAGTCGCCGACGGCCGTCGTGGCCCGCAGGCGCTGCAGGTGAAGGTGCTGGATGCGCCGCCGTCGATGGTGGCCGCGAACCGTCGACCCGCGGAGGAACTGCACGGCCTGGTCGACGACATGATCAAGTTGCTGGAGTCCAAGGCGCTGCCGGAGCTGCGTCGCGGCCGCTATCCCGACCGGGCGCTCGGCGGGCGGATTGCGGCGGTGCTGCGGGCGGTCGCCAACGAACTGGACGCCTGAGCCGGTGCCCCGGATCTTCGATCGGCGAACGCGGGCGCCGAGGTGGTCAGGACAGCGGCGAGGCAGTTTCGACCCGACGGCGTCGCGGGTCACGGTGCGATGGCGGGCTCCCCGGCGGGCGGGTCGATGAGCAACAGCCAGCTCTTGGTGGCCGCGAAGTCGACTCCGCTCTGCGCGCCACCCATCACGATGAAGCCGCTCTGCACCTCGACATAAGTCAGCTGATCGGCCGGATCGAAGGTCTGCAGGGTGTAGGCCAGGCGGCCGCCGGTGAAGATCTCGCTGCGTCCGTCGGCGAGTGTGCCGTCCTTGCCCAGGTACCGGAAGTACACCCCCCACGGGATGTCGCCGATGGCCTTGGGCACGTTGATCTGCACCTGTTTTCCGGGACCGATGGTCAGGCGCTGGACGTCCTGCGGGTCGGCCTCGGTGCAGTCCACCGTCTGCGCGGTCGCGTCCACCTGGCACCACCGGGTGGGTGCGGTTTCGACGGCGGTCCGGTTGCCGTAGAACGTCACGTCCGGCCGCGGGGCCTCGCACGCCGTGAGCGCCAGACCGCCGGCGACGGCGGCCACCACCCATCGCCATCGGCGTGCTGTGCTCACGGGCGCTTGGTCCATTTCCTTCGGGCGCCGGCGTCCCGGGCGGGTGGGTGAGCGGTGGCCGGCCCCTGCTGGGTGGCGGGAGGATAGCCCGGCGGCGGGGTGGCCGGCGGTCGCCAGTCGTTCGGTGGCGCGTTGCTCCACGCCTGCTGCCCGGGCGCTGGTCCCGTGGCCTGCCAGGGCTGACCCGCAGGGCCGCCCTGCCACGGTGCCTGCCCGGTCGGTGGCTGTGCAATCGGTGGCTGTGCAATAGGTGGCCCTGCCGTCGGCCCCCCAGGCGCCCAGGTCGGGGCCGGCGGTTGGCCGGCGTCCCGGGACGACTGGCCCATGCGCACCCTGGTCGTGCGTGGCGCTCCGTCCTTTGTCGAGCGCCGCAGGTGTCTGGTGAGCTTGGAGTAGTCGAGCCAGGGAAACAACGACCGCCCCGAGCTCACCAGCCAGCTCTGCGCGAGGCCGATCACCAGGAACACGGTGATCACCGCGAAACCGATCGAGTAGACGCTGTCGTGGCCGAACGACCAGACCCCACCGATCAGCAGTCCGACGACCCCCCCGAATACCCAGGACAGCTGCAGCACCGTCTCACTGAGCCCGAACGCGGAGGCGCGGCTGGCCTCGGGCAGTTCGTGCTGGATGACCGAGTCCAGACAGACCTTGGCCAGCGATGACGCGGTGGAGCCGACCAGGCCAACGATCGCGGCGGTCGGCAGTCCGGGGACCAGCACGGCGATCAGGGTGGCGACGGCGGTGGCTGCCAGCGACAGGATGGACACTGTTTCCGGTTTGCTCAGCGGAAGTTTGGCGCCCAGCCCGTTGCCGATGAAGCCGCCCAGGCCGGCGGCCAGCCCGACCACCCCGAGCAGCAGCAACTGGGTGAAACCGCTGGAATCGGAGTACTCGCTCTTGATCACGAAGGCGATGAACAGGGCCAGGAACCCGGTCTCGATCCGGATGGTGCCGTTGGCCCACATGGTGGTCGTCACCGACAGCGGGAAGCCCCGCTTGGCCTTCGGGCCAACCCCGTCCACAGGGATCTCGCCGGCTGTCGACTCCACCCACGCGGGGATCCGCAGGCACAGCCAACCGCCGACGATGGACAGCAGCGCGGTCAGGACAAGCGCCCCGGTCGACCCGAAGGCCCAGGAGAAGCCGGCCGCGAGCGCACCCGCGACGCCACCGGCCAGCAGCCCGAACACTGTGAGCCGGGAGTTGCTCTTCACCAGGCTCAGCTCGGGCGGCAGCACCCGCGGGGTGATCGCGGCCTTCAGCAGGCTGAAGGATTTGGACAGCACCAGCATGCCCAGAGCGCACGGGTAGAGCACCCAGGAATCGAAGTTCAGCGCCATGATCACCGCGAGGACGGCGCGCGCGAAGCTGGACGCGGCCAGCGCGATCCGCCGCCCGCGCTGCAGCTTGTCCAGCGCGGGCCCGATCAGCGGGGCGATCACCGCGAACGGGGCGACGGTGATCAACAGGTACAGCAGCACTTTGCTGGTCGACTCGGCGGTGGCTGCCGCGAAGAACAGCGTGTTGGCCAGCGCCACGGCCAGCGCGGCGTCCACAGCGTAGTTGCCCATGACGGCGTAGGTCAGCGCCGTGAGCCCGGAGCGGTCCGCGCCGTCGGCGGTCGCCGCCCGCTGGAAGATCTGCACCCCACGGGTGGTCAGCTCACGGCTGCGGAACGCGGCCACCCTGGTCACCGTCAGCTTGCGCGGACCGGTTCGCGGCGCGGTCGGCGGTCCGGCGGGGCCTCCTGGATCCCCGGTGGGCCTGCCGCCGGGAACGCCCGCGTTCGCGTTCGCGGCCGCTGCGGCGGCAGCGGCAGCGGCCGCCGACCCGAACGGTTCGCTGTACGGCGGCAGGTGGCTGCCCCGCGGCGGTGGTTGATGCCGGGGTTGCTCGTAGCCGCGCGGATCGAATGTGGGGTCGGTCTGCTGCTGGTCGTCATCGGCGTCAGTGGGCTCGGCGGGGGTCCGGTACTGGTCCGCCGCGGGACGCTGTGCCTCGGGGTACCTGTACTGATCGCCGGTGGGCGGCGCGGCGGCCGCGGGATACCGGTACCGGTCGGCGGCGGGTGGCGGTGGTGCGGCGAAGTCCGGCGCGGGATAGGGAAATCGGCCGGCGTCCGGCCGGCGGGGGAGCTGAGCGGTGGGTTGCTCGGGTGCCCACACCGGAGGGTTCTGGCCGGTTTCCCGGGGCGGGGCAGGCTGCTGCGACGCTGCCCGGGAACCGTCGGCCGCTCGGTCGTCATCCCCGGTCGGCGCGTCCCGCGGCGGCCACTCGGGCTCGCCGGGGGCGCCGGAATCGGGAACGGGAGGGGTCACCCACCCATCCTGCCCCACCCGATCAGGCCTGTGACCACTGCTTGACGGACGCGGCGCGCCAAGGCCGGGCTCCGGTGCGGCATCATGGCCAATGTGAGTTTTCCCGCTGCCGGTGCCGGCCCGTCCCCGATCGGTTTCGACGACCCCGTGGCAGCAGGCAACCCGAGCGATCCCGGCGACCCCGCGGCCACGGCGACCGAGGTCACCGGCTCCCCGTCGATGTTGACGGATGCACAGATCGAGGTCGCGCGGGCCGCCGCGGTCGAGGAGGCCGGCGCCGCCGAGCTGGTCGGGGAGTACCTCGGGGCGAGCACCGAGGACGATGTCGCGGTCAGCGCCGCCTTCTCGGCCGCCGACCGTGGCTACCGCGGTTGGTACTGGTCGGTGACCGTCGCCGTCGTCGGCCAGGAGTCGCCGACAGTCAGTGAGGTCGTGCTGCTGCCGGGCGATCAGGCGCTGCTGGCGCCACCGTGGGTGCCGTGGGATCAGCGCATCCGCCCCGGCGATGTTGGCGCCGGCGACCTGCTGCAGACGGCGCCGGACGACAGTCGGCTGGTCCCTGGATATGTCGATTCCGACGATCCCGCGGTCAAGGAAGTGGCCTACGAATTCGGATTCGGCCGCTCGAGGGTGCTCAGCCGGGAGGGCCGGGACGACGCCGCCCAGCGCTGGCATGACGGACCGTTCGGCCCCGACGATCCGATTGCGACCCAGGCTCAGGCGAACTGCGTCACGTGCGGGTTCTTTGTGCCGCTGGCCGGGCTTCTCGGGATGGCGCTGGGTGCCTGCAGCAATGAGTACTCACCGGCCGACGGGCGGGTGGTCGACGCCGAGTACGGCTGCGGTGCGCATTCGGACACCGTCATCGATGCACCGCTGATCTCGGCGAGCACCGACACCGTGGTCGACGAGTTCACCCTCGAGGTGCACCGCCGGCCGGAGCGTGTCGGAGCTGTGGTCGACGGGGCGGTGGTCGACGGGGCGGTGGTCGACGGGGCGGTGGTCGGGGCGGTGGTCGACCAGGCGGTGGTCGACCAGGCGGTGGTCGACGAGGCGGCCCTCGACGAGGCGGTGGTCGACGTGGCCTGGGTTGCCGAGGACGTGGTCGACGACGCGGTGGTTGACTGGGCGATGGTTGACGTGTTCAGGGTCGAACCGGAACCGGAGAATGCCGAGCCAGCTGTCGACCAGCCCGACGTCACCTCCTGACCGCGACCGCGCCGGAGATGCCCGGCGAGCCGGATCCCTTCCACACCGCGTCGCTGCGCCGGCTGGTGTTGGCTGCCTGGGCGGCGTCGCCCGCGCGGTTCCGGGAGGACGCCAACGCCGAGGAGGCGCTCGCCCTCGGCGGCTACGCCGGCCGGGTGCTGGTCGAACTCGCCTCCAACGCCGCCGATGCCGCCCGTGAACTCGGCGTTCCGGCCCGGATCCGGATTCGGTTGCACGGCAACGAGTTACGGGTGGCCAACACTGGTTCTGCGCTGACTGCAGCGGGTGTCGCCGCCCTGTCCTCGCTGCGTGCCTCGGCCAAGCGCGACACCCTCGATTCCGTCGGCCATTTCGGGGTCGGCTTCACAGCGGTTGTCTCCTGGTCCCGCGCGCCGATGCTGCAATCCACGACCGGCGGGGTGCGGTTCGACGAGGCCGCCACCAGGGCCGAGATCGCGGCCATCGGATCGGCGACGCTCGATCGGGAGGTCGCGCTGCGGGACGGGCAGGTCCCGGTGCTGCGTCTGCCGTGGCCGCTGGACCCGGCTGCCGACCCGCCGCCCGAAGGCTACGCGACGGAGGTCCGGTTGCCGCTGGCGGACGGCACCCGCACCGAGATCGAGCGCATCCTCACCGACGACCGGACGGCCGAAGACCTGTTCTGGGCGCTGACCGAGCTCACCGAGATCGACCTGCCGAACCGGGTGGTGCGCTGCGGCATCGACGAATCTGGGCTGACCGTCATCGATGACGGCGCGGCGCCGCGGCGGTACCGAACGGCGGACCGCGCCGGTGAGATCCCCGCCGAGATGCTCGCTGACCGGCCGATCGAGGAACGCCGCCGGGCCCGTTGGCACATCACCTGGGCGTTGCCGGTCCGGCCGAGGACAGCGCCCGACGAGCTGGCGGCGGCCATCCTGTCCCTCGGCGGCCCGGCGGATCCGGAGCCGGCGCGGACGACCGTCGGCGCCCCGACGCCCACCGACGAGGGGCTGACCCTGCCCGCCCGGCTGGTCGGTACGTTCCCGGTCGACGACACCCGCCGACGGCTCGCCGCCGGCCCGATGCTGGACTACCTGCTCGACAACGCGGCCGACTGCTACCTGGACCTGGTGGCCGGCACCGATCCGGCGGATCGCTGGGAGTTGTTGCCCGCCGGAGGTTTTCCCGCGGGGCCGGTCGACGGAGCGCTGCGGGAGGTGATCCTGCGCCGGGTCGAGGCCAGCCCCCTGTTCCTGACCGCCGCCGGCGACCTGGTCACCGCGAGGGACGCCGGCCTGCTGCCGGGGGTGAACGAGCGCGCCGCTGCCCTGCTCGGGCAGGCCGTCCCGGGGTTGCTCCCGCCGCAGCGACACGGCGCGGCCGCTGTGCTGCGCCGCCTCGGCGTGCAGACGCTCGGCTGGGCGCAGGCGAGCACCGCCTTGGCCGGCATCGAACGGGAGCCGTCCTGGTGGTGGCAGCTCTACGACGCGGTGGCGTCGGTCGACCGGCCGCCCGATCCGGAGGACCTGGCCGACCTGCCGATCCCGCTGACCGGCGGCCGGCGAGCCATCGGCGCCCGCGGCTGCCTGTTGCCCGCGCCTGCGCCCGACCTGCGGGGCGGCGGCTCCCCGGGCGACGATTCCCCGGGCGACGATTCCCCGGGCGACGATTCCCCGCAGCGTGACGACGGAACACGCGACTCCTGGGGCGGCGGCTCCCCGCGGCGTGACGAACGGGCCGGCGGTCCACGGATCGACGCCGACCTGGCCCGGCGGGCCGCCGACATGGTTCCCACGCTACGGATCGTCGACCCGGCCGCGGCGCACCCCTTCCTCGAGCGACTCGGTGCCCGGCCGGCCGATGCCGACACCCTGCTGGCCGACCCGGCCCTGATCGACGCGGTCGACCGGATGCGCGAGGACCTGGAGGACGCCGACCCCGATCCGGCGGACGTGCGCGATCTCGCGACGGTCGTCCTCGACCTGCTGGCCGCCGGTGGCCGGCCGGGCCGGGCGGTCGAGCAAACCGGTGGCGGCCGGGCCCTGCTCGGCGAACTGGTGTTGACCGATGACGAGGGCCAGCCGTGGCCCGCCGGCGAGCTGCTGATGCCCGGTGCGGCGCTGGCCGCCGTGCTCGCCCCGGATGCCGACCGGCCGATGGTCGGCGCTGACTGGACGGACCGGTACCCGACCGACGTGCTGGTGGCCGCCGGCGTGCGGTCAGGGTTCGGGGTGCGCACGGTCACCGACCCGCAGGACGACCGACACGACCTGCCGGATCTGGCCGACTGGCTGGACCGTCACCCGCCCGCAGAGATCGGCGCAGAGGACGAAACCTTCTGTGCACTGGCCGATCTCGACCTGATCGACCCGGATCGGTGGGTGCCGGCGCTGCAGTTGATCGCCGGCGACCGGGACGCCCGCGCCTGCCTGGTCCCGTCCGCGGCCGGCCTGTCCTACTCGGGGTGGTGGTTGTCGCGCAACGCGCTGATCGACGGGCAGCCACCCGCGCAGTGGCGGCTGCCGTCCGCCGTCGACCTCGAGGGTCTCTACGACCCGGTGCCGGCCGACCTGGATCCGCTGTTCGCTCGCTGGATCGGGGTGCGGACCGACCTCGCCGCTGCTGCAGCGGACGATCCGGAAGGCCTGCTGGACCGGCTCGCCGACCCTCGACGCCGCGTCCCGCCCGGCACGGTGCCGGCGCTGACCGCGGCCGTCATCGGTGCGCTGTCCGGGGTCGCGGACCTCGACCTGCCGGCCGGCGTCCGCGCGGTGACCGGGGACGTGGTCGACGCCGCGGAGGCCTGTGTGCTGGACGAGCCGTGGTGGGCGCAGGTGCTCCCTGCCGCGCACCTCGTGCCGGGTGCCGGCGATCCTGCGATGGTCGCGCACGTTCTCGACCTCCCGCTGGCGTCGGACAGCGCCCGGGTTCAGCTGCTGGCCGACGACCCGGCCGCGGCCTCGAAGGCCACCGACGACGGATGGACGACGCACGTGCGGCACCGACTGGAGCGCGCGGCGGCGGCGGTCGGTGTGCGGTTGCCGGCGGTCGGCATCACCGTCAGCCGCACTCTCCGGGTCGCGCTGGACGGCGCCGAGCCGGTCCCGGTGCGCTGGTGGGGGCAGGGCGGGCGGTTGTGGGTGGACGGTTCCGCGGCGGCCGCCGGCCGGGCCGCGGCCTGGGCGGCCGGGTCCTGGCCGGCCAGGCACCGGGCGATCGCGGCAGCCGGCGACGATGCGCTCGAGCTCGCCGAGGACGGCCTGGGCTGATCAGATCGACTCGTCCAGCGCCATCTGGTTGGCGGAGCGGCGGCCCAGCCGGGCGGCCCGGCGTTGCAGGGCGTACACCGACAGCCCCATCAGCCCGAGGATGAAGCCCGCCAGGCAGGTCCACAGCCAGACCATCGCGTCGTTGGCCTGCAGGGTGGGGATCAGGAAGAGCAGCGCGATGAAGGCGACCAGCCAGATGACGGTGCCGGGCACCGCGATATGCCAGAGACCGGCCGCCACCGGCGGCAACGCCGGCGGCGTGTAGCCGTCGGATTCCGCGGTCGAACCGGTGGCATCCATCCCGTCAGCCTATCCGCGACGGCCGCCGCGGCTCGCTGTCACGTCGGCCCTGCGCCTCCGCGCCACCAACATCATCCTGTCCGAATGATCCTTATTTGTCGTTTCGCCCGGTCCGATGCGATAGCCTCGCAAATGTGTCCGATGTCGCCCCGCTGGCCAGTGAGCTGCGTATCTCCGTGCATCGCCTGACCCGTCGGCTGCGCCAGCAGACCCCTACCGACGGGCTCACCCTCACCCAACTGTCGGCGCTCACGGTGATCTGGCGTGAGGGGCCGTTGACCGCCGGTGACCTGGCCGCCAAGGAGCAGGTCCGGCCACCGTCGATCACCAGGGTGCTGACCGGCCTGGAATCGCTGGACCTTGTGCAACGCCTGGACAACCCGCGTGACGGGCGTCAGGTGCTGGTGCAGATCACCCCGCTCGGGGCGCACCGGATGGAGGAGTACGTGCGGGCCCGCGAGCTGTGGCTGGAGCAGCAGCTCGCCGCCATGCCGGAGCAGGACCGCGACCTGCTGAGCAAGGCGACCTTGCTGCTGGACCAGTTGGCGGCGCACCACGACCTCGCGCAGACCGACGAGCAGCCCGCCGTCTGAGCAAACGTGTAAATGCCTACATGTCCATGCCGCCGTTGACCCCCCACACCTGCCCGGTGATGTAGCCGGCCGCGTCGGAGGCCAGGAAGTGCACGACCCTGGCTATCTCCTCCGGCCGGGCGAAGCGACGCACCGGGATCTGATCGGTGATCCGCTGGATCACCTTCTCCGGGACGGTGCCGAGCATCTCGGTCTCGACGAAGCCCGGGGTCACGGTGTTGACCGTGATGCCGATCGGGTTGTCGTGCAGTTTGTCGGCCTTCTGCAGCATGAACGCCGCCTCTTTGGCCAAGGTCTTGGTCAGCCCGAACAGCCCTGATTTCGAGGCAGCGTAGTTCGCCTGGCCGATGTTGCCGACCTCACCGATGATCGACGACACATTCACGATCCGCCCGGTGCCGCGCTCGATCATGTGCGCGAGGGCTGCCTGGGACAGGAAGAACGCCCCGGACAGGTTGACCGCCAGCACCTTCTCCCAGTCCGAGTCGGTGAGGTTGAGCACGGTCTTGTCGATGGTGATCCCGGCGTTGTTGATCAGGATGTCGAGCGAGCCGTGCTCGGCGATCACCTCCGCGATCACCCGGCGGCAGTCGTCACCGACCCCGATGTTGCCCTGATGAATGGACCCCTGGACGCCCTCCGCCTGGATCTCCGCCAGAAACCTCTCAGCGTGCTCCTTGTCCCGGCCGTACCCGGCCGCGACGGTGGCCCCTTGGCTGGCCAGGCTGCGGCTGATGGCCGCCCCGATGCCCCTGGTGCCGCCGGTGACAAGGGCTACCCGGCCGTTCAGCTTGCTGCCAAAGCCTGCCGTGCCTGCGCGATCGGGGTCTGCTGCTGCGGACATCTGGTCCTCCAGGGCCGGTGGGGGTGTGCGTTCGGGGCGCGTCCCGACCGGACGACCGCTCCGGTCGGCGGACGCGGCGACTCGTGCGTCGGCCGGGCTCGCCCGATTGTGCCGCAGTTCGGGCGCTCGCACCCCGCCGACCCGGCGGGGTGTCGGCGGGAGGCGATCGGCAGATCCGATCCCTGGGGTGAAGGAGCGACCAATTGTGCAGTGCGGGAGTATGGCTGGAGCCCGTCGCGTGCCACTCGGTCTCGTCACCAGCTGGACCCGTGGCGCCACCGTCCGTGAAGTCCCCACCGTGCGTGATGCCACAGCGCGACAAAAGGAGTCTGGTATGCAGCCGTTCGTCATCAATCGCCACGATCGGTTGGTCTTCCCGTCCAACTTCCTGCCCGACCTCGATTTCTCGGTGATCGAGACCGAGGAGCAGCTGGACCAGGTCATCCGCCGCGACTTCGAGACCAAAGCCCCGTCCGGCACCGAGATCGGGCTGCGGATCGAGCAGGGCAAGTACCAGGACCGGGTCCACCTGATGCGCGACGTCGCGCTGAACCTGTTCTGGGTGAACAGGTTCGCCATGACGATGTACGAGAAGGTGCCGACGCGCTGGCGCGACGTTCCGCGCACCCGCAGCGACATCTTCCTGCCGGTGGTCCAGCCGTGGCTGGACAAGGAGGCGAAGGTCGGCGCCGTGCGGCAGGCCTTCGCCGATCTCCCGTCCGGTGGCGACCCGGAGACCGAGGACCGGCTCTGGGACCTGCTGTTCGACGTCTTCGGCAACCGCAAGCACCACGCCAGCGCGCTGGAGGCGGTCCGGCCCACCGTCGAGCAGGCGCTGAGCGATCCGACTCAGCTGACGTTCCACCTGGGCAGCTACGACCCCGACTTCCCGGTCTTCTCCTTCGCCGACATCGTGGATTGCCAGGAGGAGGTCGCCGAGCTCGAGGCCCTGCACCGGTGGGCGATGGTGCTGCACAACCAGTACCCGTGGAACCGCGCCGATGTGCAGCTGACCGCGATCGGCGACCTGGCCGACGACGACGTGGTGGTCCTGTTCAAGCCGAAGACCGACGAGGTGACCCGGTTCCTGCACAAGATCACCCAGGGCGCGCCGCGGGGGTCCACCGGGACCCGGGTGGCCTCGTTCGCCCCGGAGGTGGTGACCCGGCAGCCCATCCGGCCGTATCCCGCCATCGACGTCCGCAAGCAGTTCACGATCATGCCCAAGATCGAGGCGCTTGCCGTGGTGCGCGGTGAGATCCTCTGCTCAAACGACGATCTCATCCGTAATACGGCCTACTGCTGGTCACCCATGACGGCGGCGGAGATCAGCGACAAGACGGGCATCGAGACCCGGATGTACACGGCCCGCGGGTTGGACGAGCTCGCCCTGGACGCCGCGACGGCCGCGTTGGAGCGGTCCGGTCGCGGCCCGGAGGAGATCGGCGCGGTGATCTTCTGCTCGTGCACGAACCACCGCTCGATGCCGTCGATGGCGACCTGGCTGTCCGGCCAGCTGGGCATGTTCCAGACCCACATGTCGGCCGACATCGTCGCCGCCTGCGCCGGATTGCCGTACGGGCTGTCCGAGGCGATCCGGTTGCTGCAGGAGGTCAACCGGCCGGTGCTGCTGGTCTGCGGGGAGAAGTTCTCCGACAAGATCGGCACCGTCCGGCCGTCCCGGATGATCTTCGGGGATGGCGCGGCGGCCATCGTGATCGCGCCGGTCGCCGAGGGCGAGGAGTCCGACATCGACCTGATGCAGACCTATGCCAGTGGCCCGGTCAGCCAGGTCAACTCGATCATCTGGCCCAACGCGGCATTCGACAACAACATCACCGTGTTCGGGCCCGAGGTGAAGGCGCTGGCCGGCCGGTACCTGGAGCAGATGATCGCCGAGCTGGCGGTCGAGCCCGACCCCAACGGCGTCAAGAAATCGGCCTGGGACACCGTTGAACTGGTGGTCCCGCACCAGGCGAACAAGACGATGGTGATCGGACTGGCGGAGAAGGCCGGGCTGTCGGCCGACCTGATCTACTTCAACATCGAAAGGGCCGGCAACACGTCGTCGGCCAGCATCCCGATCGCGATCGCCGACGCCGTCCAGGACGGGGTGATCGACCGGCCGATGAAGATCTTCGCGCCCGGGTTCGGGGCGGGCTCGGTCGGCGGGTACACCATCATGCGGATCGACCCGACGGTCGTGGTCACCAACAGCAAGGTCACGGTCAAGGTCAAGCCGGATGACGGCCAGTCCGGCGAGACGGGCTCGGAAGGCATCTCCACCGCGTTCGGTGGCTGACCCGGGCCGCTCGGCCCTCGGCAGATGTGGTGCCCACCGCCGGGGCGACCGGGGACCGAAAACCGACTGGCCGAAGTCGGTCGCCCCGGAGCGGACCAGGCCGACGACGCCCGCCTTGGCGGCGATGTGGGCGGTGACTCAGGTGCCGAGAACGTAGGTTCCCGGGGCGTCGCCCAGCACCGGGTGCTGCCCGCTGCCGATGCTCGGCGGAGTGATCCGCTGGCCGGCGCGGGACTCGATCCAGGTTGCCCAGTCCTCCCACCAGGTGACCGGGTGCATGGTCGCGGCCGCCAGCCAGGCGTCCGGATCCTCGGGCAGCGGGCCGTCCGGTCCGACGTAATGCTTGGACTTCGGGTTCGGCGGATTGACGATGCCGGCGATGTGCCCGGAGTTCGACAGCACGAACCGGACGTCGCCGGTCGGCAGCTTGGCGCCGGTGTAGGAACTGCGCCACGGGGCGATGTGATCCTGCTCGGCGGCCAGGAAGTACAGGTCCTTGTCGACCGCCTTGATGTTCAGCGTCTCACCGGCGATCTCCATGACGCCGCGGGCGAGCTGGTTCTCCAGGTAGCAGCTGCGGAGGTAGAAAGAGTGCATCTCGGCCGGCATGCGGGTGGAGTCGGCGTTCCAGGTCAACAGGTCGAAGGCCGGGGGGTCCTCGCCCTTCATCCAGTTGTTGACCACGTAGTTCCAGATGAGGTCGTTGCCGCGCAACATGTTGAAGGTCATGGCCATGTTGTCGGCCGGCAGGAACCCGGTCTTGGCCATCGTTACCTCGAGCTTGGCGACGGTCGCCTCGTCGGTGAACACGCCCAGCGCCCCCGGGACGCTGAAGTCGGTCATCGTGTTCAGGAAGGTCGCGCTGTTGATCCGGTCCTGGCCGATGGCGTCCAGGTAGGCCAGCGTGATCATCGTCAGGGTGCCGCCCAGACACAGCCCGAGCAGGTTGACCTTCTCCTGGCCGGTGATGTCCTTGATGACGTCCAGCGCGGTGATCGGCCCGCCCAGCAGGTAGTCGTCCATCCCGACGGAACGCATCGACTCGTCCGGGTTGCGGTAGCTGATCAGGAACACGGTGTGGCCGTGGTCGACGGCCCACTGTACGAGGCTCCGGCCGGGGGCCAGGTCCATCACGTAGTACTTGTTGATCCACGGCGGGATGAACAGCAGCGGGATCTCGTGCACCGTCGTGGTGGTCGGCGAGTACTGCAGCAGCTCCATCAGCTCGTTGCGGAAGACGACCTTGCCGGGGGTGACTGCCATGTTCCGGCCAACTTCGTAGGCGCCCTTGGCGAACTGCTGCGGCTGACCGTCGTTGTGCAGCAGGTCGTCCAGGAAGTTCTGGGTGCCGCGCGCTACGGACATTCCGCCGGTCTCGACGGCCTTGCGCATCGCAGCCGGGTTGGTCAGGAACAGGTTCGTCGGAGCTGCCGCGTCGACCAGGGCCTGGGTGAGGAAGCCGACCTTCGTGCGGATCTCCTCGTCGACGGGCGCCTGCGCGACCAGGGCCTGCAGGGCCCGCTCCCACAGCAGGAACTCCTGACGCAGCAACCAGAATCCGGCGTTGTCCGACCAGGTGGCGTCGGCGAACCGCTTGTCCTTTCCCTCGGCGATCGGCCCCTCGGCGCGGGCGCCCACCGACCGAGCGCCGGCGGCAAGGAAGGCCTGCATGATGCCGGTCGCGTAGGCGCTGCCGATCTGCATCGCCAGCGTGGGGTCGGACGCCAGCGCGACTGCCGTCCTGGTGAAGGCCGGGATCGCGTCGAGAGCGTCGAGCTTTCCGAGAGTGGTTTCGGCGTACTGGCTCTCGGCTCGGGTCAGCAGCTCGCTGATTCGCTCGCGGGCACGTCGATCCACTTCTTCCCAGGACGACGGGTCCGGGGTCCGGTCGTGCTCCTTGGGACCCACCTCGTCCCAGGTGATGTCGATCGGGTCAGTGTCCGGAGCGGTCATGGGGTCTCCTCAGTCGGCGTTGGCAGGGGATATCTCGGATGCGGAGCCGTTGCGGCGACTCTTCACCCGGCGGCGTTCGATGGTGACCTCCCGGAAGGCCCGGTAGGACTCCTCGAGCGCCTTGCACTGTTGCGCTGTGAGGTCCGGGTCCGCGCGCACCGCCGCCACCACGGCCGACGGGGGAGCGTCCGGGTCGGGCTCCGGTACGGGGGGCCGCAGCGAATCGGCCGACAGTTGCAGGGAGTCGGCGATGGCATTGAGCACCTGGTCGGACGGGTCGCGCAGGCCCCGCTCGATCTGGGACAGGTAGGGGTTGGAGATGCCCGACATGGCTGCCAGCTGACGCATCGGCAGCGACGCCATCTCCCGCTGGCGGCGGATCATTTCACCGAGGGACAACGATTCGGACCATGGTCTGTTCATGAAATCCAGCTTAGGTGGGCCGGTCGCGACCCAGCGGACCTGCGCGGACAGAGCCGGGCGGTGGCGACGGCGGCCAGCGCGGTGTCAGGGGCAGCAACGCCATGGACAGCAGTGGCTGTGCTCATGACATGTCTCCTCGGCTGTGAGGTCACGCGTAACGTGCGGTTAACACTGTTAGCAAGTTAGCAGTCCAGCAGCTAACGTGCTAACGATGGGGCCATTCTTGTGACGACTATCACACCAAGCTTCTTTCGCCGAGCGGGGGGCCGCCCGCCGCTGCCCGTTCTGTTCCGCGAAATCGCTGTCCTGCAAGGATTGTCACGGCTGCGGAGGTGCGTGCGCGGGGTGTGCGCGGACTGCCCGAACGTCCCGATTCCGCCGCACAGGGGCGGTACGGGGGCAGATCGGACGTCGGTTGGTGATCGCTTGCCTTGACTTCTACGGCCCTACCAGGCTCGGATCGCCGGTGTGCTGTTCGATGCGACCATGACAACGAGCAAGGCGCGTCCGACGGTCGGCCCTCACGTGGTGGGCGAGCCGTCGGGGTCCGGCGCGCGATGAACGCCCGCTGGTTGGACGAGGACGAGCAGGCCGCTTGGCGGGCGTGGTTGGACATGTACCGCCTGCTGCTACCGGCGTTCGACAAGCAGTTGTCGGCCGACTCCCGCGCCTCCTTCACCGATTTCGAGGTTCTCGTGCACCTGTCCGAGGCACCGGACCTGCGGTTGCGGATGAGCGAGGTGGCCCAGCGGACGGTGTCCACCCGCAGCGCCATCACCCGGACCGTCGACCGGTTGGTCGCCCGGGAATGGGTGCGCCGGGTGCGTTCGGACGTCGACCAGCGCGGGTTCTTCGCCGAGCTGACCCCGCTCGGCTCCGTGGTTCTCTCGGAGATCGCGCCCGGTCACGTGGAAGCGGTGCGGGACTACCTGATCGATCTGTTGACCGAGCCCGAACTCGCCGCGTTGCGCAGCATCGGCCAGAAGGTGCGGCTGCGGATGGCCGGCCGCCCCGGCGCAGGGTGAGCCCGCCGATCCACGTCACGGACGCCGCCGATCCCCGGCTGGACGACTTCCGGGATCTCACGCACGCGGACCGCCGACCGGATCGGCCGGGCGGCCGCGGGTTGGTGATCGCCGAGGGCGTCGTGGTGGTGAGGCGGTTGCTGGCGTCGGCCTACCCGGTGCGCGCCCTGCTGGGCGCGCAGCGTCGCCATGACGAACTCGCCGCCGACCTGGTCGGCACGGCCGCACCGTTCTATGTGTGTTCCGCCGGGTTGATGGCGCAGGTGGTCGGGTTCCATCTCAACCGCGGCGTGCTCGCAACCGCCGACCGGATCAGCTTCCCGCCGGCCGCCGGGCTGCTCGGTTCGGTCCGGTCGGTGGCCGTCCTGGAGGGTGTCGGCGACCACGAGAACCTTGGCGCGGTGTTCCGCAACGCCGCGGCGCTCGGCGTCGGCGCGGTGCTGCTGGCCGAACGATGTTCCGACCCGCTGTACCGACGCAGCGTCCGGGTGTCGATGGGCACGGTGCTCGCGGTGCCGTTCACCCCGCTGCCCTGGCTGGCCGAGGGAATGGAGCTCCTGCACGACAACGGGTTTCGGGTCGTTGCGCTGTCGCCGTCCGGTGAGCTGACGCTCCGCGAGGTCGCCCTGGACGGAAAGGTCGCGCTGCTGGTGGGTGCCGAGGGACCGGGCCTCACGGCAGCTGCCCTGCGGGCCGCGGATCTGCGGGTGCGGATCCCGATGGCCGCCGGGGTGGACTCGCTGAATGTGGCCACCGCGGCCGCGATCGCGTTCGCCGCCCTCCCGGGGTGATACCCCGGGACCGGGCGGATGCGGGCCCGGGTTCCGGCGGGTACCGGCGGCCCCGGTCGGGCACACTGGTCCGCGTGAGTGGGCGCTGCGTTTCCTCCGGTCCCGGCAGCGGGACGGCCGCCGATCCTCGTTCTGCCGGGGGTTGGTCCGGCGCTCTCCCGGCGGCCGGCGGTCGCACCGGTCAGTCCCTCGCCGCGCGCCCCTGGGCGGCGGCTCGGTCCCACTCGGTACCGCTGGCGCCCCAGTCCATCGGGAGCCGGCGATGAGCACCGACCCGCCGGAGGGCAGGCCCGGGATCAGGCCGGCCGATTCCGAGCCTCCGGCCGAGGGGTCCGCAACGACCCCGGTGGAGTCCCCGGTCCCGCCCTCGCCGACCGATCGGCCCACCCGCGCCGGCCGGGGTGTCGTCTTCCTGGTGCCGGCGAGTGCCGAACCCGGGCCGACGGCCACCGTGACGGCCGACCCGGATCGGCGGGTGTTCACCGACGCCGGTCCCGACCTGGAGGACGTCGAGCCCCTCCCCGACGCGGACCCGGCCGGGCAGCGGCAGGACTGGGCCTGGGTGGAGGAGTGGCGCGCCGGTGGGGAACCGACGCCATGGGCGACCGGCCTGGGGCTCTCCGCCTTTTCCGCGCTGGTGGTCGGGGTGGCCGTCTGGGTACTGTGCGCCGGGCTGGTCGACCGCCCCGTGGTCGCCGTCGGGATCAACGTGCTGGTCGCGGCCGGCCTGGCCCCGGCGATGTGGCTCTCCCGGGGGCTGCCGGTGCTCCGCTGGGTCGCCGCAGGGTCGGCCGTCGGCATGGTGGTCGGCTGGCTGGCCGCGATCCTGATGCTCCCGCTGCCGCTGCCCTGACCGGCAAACTGGCCGAGAACGTCGTCACACCAAAGATTCTCGCCAGGCGGCGTGCAGCGACGCATAGGCCCCGGTGCCGCCGATCAGGTCCGCGGGGGCACCGTCCTCGACGATGGCGCCGTGTTCCATCACCAGCACCCGGTCGGCGATCGCCACCGTCGACAACCGGTGCGCGATGATCACCGCGGTGCGGCCGCGGAGCACCGTACGCAGCGCCTGTTGGACGGCACGTTCCGCCGGGATGTCCAGTGACGCGGTCGCCTCGTCCAGGATCAGCACCGCGGGATCGGCCAGGAACGCCCTGGCGAACCCGACGAGCTGCCGCTGACCCGCGGACAGCCGACCGCCGCGTTTGCGCACATCGGTGTCGAAACCCTCGGGCAGCGCGCGGATGAAGGTGCCCGCGCCGATCGCGTCGGCGGCCCGCTCGATGTCGGCGCGGCTCGCGCCCGGTCGGCCGAGCGCGATGTTGTCCGCCACCGTGCCGGAGAACAGGAACGATTCCTGGGTGACCATGACGACTCCGCGGCGCAGGTCCGCCGACCCCACGGTGGAGACGTCGGTGCCGTCCAACAGGACCCGGCCGGCCGTCGGGTCGTAGAACCGGGCCAGCAGCTTGGCCATGGTTGATTTGCCGGCCCCGGTCGCCCCGACGACGGCGACCGTCTGCCCGGCCGGGATCTGCAGGTCCAGCACCGGCAGCACCGGTACCGACGGGGTGTAGGAGAACGTCACGCCCTCGAAGCGCACCCCGCCCGAAATGTGATCCGGCAGCGGAACGGGTGTCACCGGCTCGGGCACGGCCGGCTCCTCCTGGAGCAGTCCGGATATCTTCTCCAGCGCGGCGGCCGCCGACTGATAGGTGTTGTAGAACATGGCCAGTTCGTCCAGGGGGTCGTACATCCGCCGGACGTACAGCAGGAAGGCGGCCAGCACACCGATGGCCAGGCCGCCGTCGATCACCTGGATCGCGCCGACGATCATGGTGGCGACCAGGCTGAGGTTGCCGAACAGCCGGACGGCCGGGGTGTAGATGGCCAGCGCGACCAGGCCGTCACCGTTGGCGCGGGCGTTCTCGTCGTTGAACGAGGAGAAGATCGCCCGGTTGCGCTCCTCCCGGCGGAACGCGAGCACGGCGCGCAGCCCGTTCATCGTCTCGGTGAACTGCACGATCACCGAGGCGATCGCCGACCGGGTGCGCCGGTAGATGCGGCGGGACCGGTGCTGGAACCAGCGGGTCGCCAGCAGGATCGGAACGAAGGCGGCGAGCGCGATCAGGCCGAGCTCCAGGTCCAGAACCAGCAGCGTGACGCTGATCGCGATCACGGACAGGACGCCGGAGATGAGCCCCTCGAGTCCCTCCGCCGCGAGGTCACCCAGCGCGTCCAGGTCGCTGGTCATCCGGGAGATGACCCGGCCCGACGTGTACTTCTCGTGGAACGAGAGGCTCAGCGCTTGGGCCTTGGTGAACATCCGGCCCCGCAGGTCGAGCAGCACCGCCTGGGCGACCTTTGCCGACAGCTTGACGAAGATCGCCTTGCCCAGTGCGTTCACCATCCCCGCGCCCAGGTAGGCCAGGGTCGCGAAGACCAGCGGCCCGGAATCGCCGGCCGTCAGGGCCGGCACCGCCGTGTCGATCCCGTACGCAACGGCCAGCGGGCCGATCAGGTAGGCGATCTCGCTGATCACGACGACGAGGCCGGCCAGCAGCGCCCACCACCGGTGCGGGCGGATCACCGAACCGAGCAACCGGCGCGATCGGGCCTGCAGCTTCAGCCCGACCGACGCCGAGATGTCCTCGGTGTCCTCGGCGGCGACGCCGCGCCAGGCGTCGTCCGCCTCCGGATCGAGGATCACGGGCGTCGTGGTTGCCGACGTCGTCATGGCGTCACCTCCCGTCTGCTCGTTCCAGGTCCCGGTCCCGCCGGCCGCGCCGCCGGGCCGGTGTTCGCCGATGTCACGTCCTCCCGGCTGGCCAGCAGGTCGCGGTACCGGGGCTCGGTGGCCATCAGCTCCGAGTGCGTACCGACGGCGACCACCCGGCCGGCGACCAGCAGTGCGACCCGATCCGCCAGCTGCACGGTGGACGCCCGGTGGGCCACCACCAGGGCGGTCGTCCCGGCCAACACCGACCGCAGCGCGCGCTCGACCTGCGCCTCGGTGTGGATGTCCAGCGCGGACAGCGGGTCGTCCAGGACCAGCACCGCCGGCCGCCCGACGACGGCGCGGGCGAGCGCGAGCCGCTGGCGTTGACCGCCGGACAAGGACAGGCCCTGTTCGCCGATCCTGGTGTCCAGACCCCACGGCAGGTCGTGCACGAAGCCTGCTTGCGCCACCTGCAGGGCCTGCAGCACATCGGCGTCGGTGCCGTCGGGGCGGCCCAGCAGCACGTTCTCCCGGACCGAGGCGGAGAACAGGGTGGGTTCCTCGAAGGCCACCGCGACCTGGCTGCGCAGCACGGCCAGGTCGAACTCGCGGATGTCGACGCCGTCCAGGGTGATCGACCCGGCCGTGACGTCGTACAACCGGTTGATCAGGGAGGTCAGCGTGGTCTTGCCGGAACCGGTCGCGCCGACCAGGGCCACCGTCTCACCCGGCGCGATCTGCAGGTCGACCCCGCGCAGCAGGTCGGCCGAGCTCGGTGCGGTGTCCGGGAAGCGGAACCGGACACCGGCGAAGGTCAGAGCGCCGCGCGCCGGCATGCCCGCCGACCGGGGGCGCTCCGGCGAGCTGACGGTGATCGGGGCATCCATCACCTCGAAGTACCGCGCCGACGCACTGGCCGCGTCATTGGACATGGCCAGCAGCCAGCCGATGGAGTCGATCGGCCAGCGCAGGCCGAGGGCGACGCCGAAGAACGCCACCAGGGTGCCTGCCGACAGCTCGCCGGCGGCGACCTGCCTGATCCCGAGGAACAGGGTGATGCCGAACGCCAGCTCCGGCACCGCGATGATCACCGCCCAGAGCTTGGAGATCACCCGGGCCTTGCCGAGCTCGGTCCCGCGCAGGTCGCGGGCCTGCGCGAGGAATCGTCGGCTGAGCTGCCCGCTGCGGCCGAAGGCCTTGAGGATGCGGATGCCCAGCACCGATTCCTCGACCAGGCCGGCCAGGTCGCCGACCTGGTCCTGCGAGCGTCTGGCCAGCACCTGGTACTTCGATTCGTAGCCGAAGCACAAGATCACCAGCGGAATGGCCAGCGCCGCGATGATCACGCCGAGCTGCCAGGACAGGCTCAGCAGGATCCCGACGCCGACGACGAAGGTGGTCAGGTTGACGAACAGGAACACCAGCCCGAAGGCCAGGAAACGGCGGATCGTCGACAGGTCGGAGACCGCCCTGGACATCAGTTGACCCGCGCCCCACCGGTCGTGGAACGACACCGGGAGCCGTTGCAGATGGTCGTAGATGGCCGCCCGCATGGCGGCCTCGATCCGCATTGTCGGCCGTGCGGAGAGCATCCGACGGACCCAGAACAGCCCCGCCTCGAGGACCCCGAGGGCGAGCAGCAGACCGGCCGGCGGCCAGAGCCCGGCCAGGTCGCCCGAGGCGATCGGGCCGTCGATGATCAGCTGGATGACCAGCGGGAAGAGAAGGCCGCAGAGCATGGCGACCATGGCGGTCAGGGCGCTGCCGATCAGTGCGGGCAGCGCCGGTCGCGCGTAGGGCAGCAGTCTGCGCAGCGATCGGATCGCCGGGGTGTGCGCCTGCGCACCCGGCGTCGGAACGGGTGTCGACTCGTCGGGTGGACTTGGTTTCGTGGCGGTGGAGGTCATCGTCATGGCGTGCGCCACGTTACGTCGGGGGTCCGACAGTCTCGACCGGGTTTCCGGGTCGGCGGGTGTCTGCGCGCTGAAACAGGGGTGAGCGCCCGATGCCTCGGCGCGGTGGTCGTTACGATCCGGCCATGCTCGACGACGGCGCGGCGACCACGATCGCCGCCGCGTTCGGGCTCGGCGATGATCCGGTGCTGTCCGACGGGCCGGTGGCGCGCGGCGAGCAGGGACAGATCTGGCGGCTCGAGACCAACGCCGGCAGCTGGGCCGTGAAAGAGGGCTTCCGACCGGTGGCCGAGGCCGGTGTGCGGTTCGCCGCCGCGTTTTCCGACGCCGCCCGGGCGTTGGGCGTGCCGTCGCCGCGGGCGGTGGCCGGCCGGGACGGCCGACTGATCGCCGATCTCGGCCGGACGACCGTGCGGGTCAGCGAGTGGGTCGATCTGCTCGAACCGGACATCCGGCTCGACCCGGCGACGGTTGGTCGGGTGCTGGCCGGGCTGCACCGGGCGCGGATCGACGGCCACCCCGATCAGCCGCCGCAGGAGCTGGATCCCTGGTTCACCGAGCCCGTCGGGCGAGCCGGCTGGGACGAGCTGGTCGGCGGGCTGCGCGCGGCCGGCGCGCCGTTCGCCGAGCAGCTCGCCGCCATGCGTGAGGAGTTCGTGGCGCTGGACGCCTGGGTCGAAGCGCCGGGCGCCGTGCAGACCTGCCACCGGGACTTGTGGGCCGACAACCTGCGCCCGACGGCGGCGGGCGGCGCCTGCGTCATCGATTGGGAGGACTGCGGCCCGGCCGACCCCAGCCAGGAACTCGGCTGCCTGCTGGTGGAATTCGGCGGCGCGGACCCGGCGCGGATCCGGCGCCTGTTCGGGTCGTACCTGGAACACGGTGGCCCGGGTCGGGTCACCCGGCGCGGCGACTTCTCCATGCTCATCGCCCAGCTCGGCCACATCTGCCAGATCGCCTGCACCGACTGGCTGGACCCGACGGGCCGCGCCACTGACCGCACGCACAGCGCCGAGCGGTTCGCCGAGTTCGTCGAGCGGCCCCATACCCGCGCGGGATTGGAACTGATCCTCGACGCTCTGCGGTAGCCCGGGTCGCCCAGCGCGCCGGCCGCCCACACCTGTCTGCCGCGGGCCGAGGCGAGGCCGATCTGGCGAGGCTCCTTTCGTTCGACGAGTGAAGGAACGCGGCCCCGCCGGCGAAATGCTGAGCCCCCGATCGGGTGAGATTACGATCTGATAGCGCCGCTTGACGGAATGCTCGGGCCGTGATTGGCTCCCGTTACTACCTCCCTGCAACTATGAGCTGGCTCACTGAGGAGCACAGGCGGTGACCTCCGATCTCTACCCGGGCGCGTTGACGCACTTGCGGGCCGGCGGCGTCAGCGTCGTGCTGGACACCAGGGGCGGCGGCCTTCCCGCGGTCCTGCACTGGGGCCGGGACCTGGGCGTGTTGGCCGAATCAGAGCTGGCCGACGTGCAGCTGGCGGCCCGCGCGCCGGTCGCCGACAGCCTGATCGACGTCCCGGCCCGGATCAGCCTGCTGCCCACCCCCGCGGAGGGCTGGGTAGCCACCCCGGGGCTCACCGGAAGCCGTGCGGGACAGGACTTCTCGGCATTGTTCCGGGTCGTCGGCGAGACGCCTGCCGCCGACGCCGCGGTGTCCGGCCGCAGCTACTCCGCCGTCGACGAGCACGCCGGCCTCGGGCTGCGGATCGACGTCGAATTGACCGCGTCCGGCGTGCTCAGGGTCGGTGTGGAGATCGAGAACCAGGACCCGGAAGCCACTTTCGAGTTGGGCGGACTTCTGCTGGCGTTGCCCGTGCCGACCGAGGCGGATGAGTTGCTCGACCTCACCGGACGGCACGCCAGGGAGCGGGTTCCGCAGCGCGGCCCCTTCCGGGTCGGCACGTTGCTGCGCGAATCGCGCAAGGGCAAACCAGGGCTGGACGCCTCCTACCTGCTGGCCGCCGGGACGCCCGGGTTCGGCTTCACCGCCGGCGAGGTCTGGGCGGTCCACCTCGGCTGGTCGGGAAACCAACTGGCCTTTGCGGAACGGACCTACAACGGGATCAGGTTGCTCGGCGGCGGAGAGTTGTTGCTGGCCGGCGAGATTCGGTTGGCCCCGGGCGAGAGCTACCGGATGCCGTGGCTGTACGCCTCCTACGGCGCCGGGCTCAACGAGGTGGCCGGCCGGCTGCATCGGTACCTCCGATCCCGGCCGCACCACCCGGCGTCACCGCGCCCGGTGGTGCTGAACACCTGGGAGGCGGTGTATTTCGACCAGGACCTGGAGCGGCTGATCGGCCTCGCCGAGGTGGGCGCCGCGGTCGGTGCGGAGCGATTCGTGCTGGACGACGGGTGGTTCCGCGGCCGTCGGGACGACGGTGCCGGTCTGGGCGACTGGTACGTCGACGAACACCGGTGGCCGGCCGGTCTGGGCCCGCTGATCGACAAGGTGCGCGGGTTGGGCATGGACTTCGGGCTGTGGTTCGAACCCGAGATGATCAACCTGGACTCCGACCTCGCCCGCGCCCACCCGGAGTGGATCTTCCGGGCGGGTGGCCGTCCGGGCATTCCGAGCCGCAATCAATTCACCCTGGACCTGGCGCACCCGGCCGCCTACGAGTACATCTCGGGCCGGCTGCACAGCCTGCTCGACGAGTACGACATCGCGTACCTGAAGTGGGATCACAACCGCATGGTGGTCGAGGCCGGCCACGGGCCGGCCGGCCGGCCCGGGGTGCACGCCCAGACGCTGGCGCTCTACCGGCTCCTCGACGAGCTCCGCGCGCGGCACCCGGGACTGGAGATCGAGAGTTGCGCCGGCGGCGGCGGGCGCATCGACCTCGGGATCCTGGAACGCACCGACCGGGTGTGGGCCAGCGACTGCAACGACGCCCTCGAGCGGCAGCAGATCCAGCGTTACACCCAGCTGCTGTTGCCCCCCGAACTGGTCGGCAGTCATGTCGGACCTCCGCAGGCGCACACCACCCACCGCACCCATCAGCTGGACTTCCGCGCCGGGACGGCGTTCTGGGGCCACATGGGGATCGAGTGGGACCTGACGACCGCGACGGACGAGGAGCTGCGCAGGCTCGGGCGGTGGGTCGACCTCTACAAGCGGAGCCGCGAGCTGCTGCACAGTGGAACGGTGGTGGTGGCCGACCATCCCGACCAGGCGGTCTGGGTGCACGGTGTCGTCGCGGCGGACCGGTCGGCCGGGGTGTTCGGGGTGGAAGCGGTGAGCCGGTCGACCACCTGGCCGCCGGGCCGGGTCCGGCTGCCGGGGCTGCATCCCGATCGGCGGTACCGGCTCATGCCGCTCGCACCGGGTGATCGCTACCCGGGCGCCGACCAGCTGCCGCAGTGGTGGGCCCGCGGTGTGACGCTGACCGGCCGGGTGCTGGCCGGCGTCGGGGTTCAGATCCCGGCGATGTTCCCCGAGTACCTGCACCTGATCCGGGTGACGGAGGTTCCGCCATGATCGCTCCGCGCCGGGTCGCGCATGGCTCGTCTCGTCTGCATCCTTGGAGGTCGTCGTGCGCTAGACCGAAGTTACGTCGTAACTTCGGGCTAGAGGATGATCAGCCGCAGTTCGAGGATCACGACCGCAGTACGGTGAAACCCCAGCACCACCCGTCCCAGGCCCGATCGGTGGCAACAGCTCCCGATCGACGCCCGGCGACACCCACCCCCAGCAGCGTTCGACGATGAACGCCTCGGCGAGAATGCAGCCAAGGCAACGTCATTCGCCCGAGAAATGGAGTGAGCAATGACAGCGACGACAAAGGGGTCGCGGCGATGGCTGGCGGCCCTGACCGGCGGGCTGCTGCTGTTCGCAGCCGCCTGCAGCAGTAGCAGCAGCAGCAGTGACAGTTCCGCCGGATCCAGCGGTGCCGCCGCCGGCGACGGGAGCGCCGCCTGCGCACCGGCCGCCGCGGGGGAGAAGGTGAACCTCTCGTTCTACTCCTGGATCCCCGGCATCGAGAAGGTGGTGGCAACCTGGAACGCGGCGAATCCCGATATCCAGGTCGACGTCAAGACCGGGCCCAGCGGCAATGGTGGCGCCTACCAGAACTTCTCGAACGGCATCAAGGCCGGCAACGCGCCCGACCTGATGCAGATCGAGTTCGACCGGCTGCCCAACTTCCGCATCCAGGACGGGTTGGCCAACATCGCCTCCTGCCCTGGGGTGACCGAGGCCAAGAGCCAGTTCGTCGACTGGACCTGGTCGCAGGCGACCTTCGGTGAGGCGGACTCGGTGTACGCCATCCCGCAGGACACCGGTCCGTTGGCGCTGTTCTACCGCAAGGACCTGTTCGAGCAGGCCGGTATCGCGGTGCCGACAACCTGGGCGGAGTTCCAGACCGCCGCCGAGGCCATCGCTGCGAAAGGGGCCTTCATCACGAACTTCTCCAGCGGTGACCCGAACCAGTTCGCCGGCTTCGTCTGGCAGAACAAGGGCGCCTGGTTCCAGAGCACGGACGCCGGCTGGAAGGTCTCGCTGACCGACAAGGCGTCCACCGACGTCGCCAACTACTGGCAGGGACTGATCGACAAGAAGCTGGTCTCCCCGGTGAAGAACTTCACCGACGAGTGGAACAAGGCAGCGGACACCGGGCAACTCTGGGGCTGGGTCTCGGCGGTCTGGGGCAACCAGACGATCGAGTCCAATGCGCCGAGCACGACCGGAAAGTGGGCGGTCGCCCCGATGCCGCAGTGGACCTCCGGTGGCAAAGCGGCCGGCAACTGGGGTGGCTCGACGACAGCGGTGTTCAAGGGCAGCAAGCACCCGGCCGAGGCCGCCAAGTTCGCGCTGTGGCTGAACACCAACACCGAATCGCTGACCGCGCTGAACAGTGAGGGCGGTCTCTACCCGGCCACCACAGCCGGCCAGGAATTGCCTGCGCTGCAACAGCCGAGCGCGTTCTACGGCGGCCAGGACATTTTCACGGTCTTCAAGGACGCCTCGTCCGAGGTGGACCCCAGCTTCACCTGGGGCCCGGTGATGAACGAGACCTACAACGCGCTGACTGACGGCTTCGGCGCCGCGGTCAACGGTCAGGGGACGCTGTCGGATGCGTTGACGGCGGCCCAGACCAAGACCATCGACGCCATGAAGGCGCAGTCGATCCCGGTCGTCGGGTAGCCCCGGAAGGAGTAGCGATAGGTCTCGCGGGGCGGGTGCGGAAAATGCTTCCGCATCCGCCCCGCGACCCGGGATGACCGACCAAATCGGCTCGGGTGGCCAATTCAGCGAGGGAAGGGACGCTCATGACAACCGCGACAACGGCGCCCGCGGGCGAAGTTCCACGGGTGGTCGCGCGCAAGCGTGATCCGATCAAGCACAAGGGCGCGATCATCGGGTTCCTGGCGCCCTTTGTGGTGCTGTTCACCCTGTTCTACGCAATTCCGGTGCTGTATGCCCTCTACCAGTCGTTCTTCAAGACAGAGCGCAAGGGCACGTTCGGCGCGGCGACCACGGTCTTCGGCGGGTTCGAGCAGTATCAGCGGGTTTTCAGCTCCAGCGAGTTCTGGACGTCCATCGGCCGGGTACTGCTGCTGTTCATCGTCCAGGTGCCGATCATGCTCGGCCTTGCCCTGCTGTTCGCGCTGCTGCTGGACTCCACCGTGGTGCGGGGGAAGAAGTTCTTCCGGCTGGTGATCTTCGCGCCGTACGCCGTCCCGGGCGTCATCGCGGCGATCATGTGGGGCTTTTTGTATGTCCCGTCGCTGTCCCCGTTCAGCATCACCGAGAACGTCGACTTCCTCGGCTCCGGGCTGGTGCTGTGGTCGATCGCGAACGTGATCACCTGGGTCTTCTGCGGTTACAACATGCTGATCATCTTCTCGGCACTGCAGGCCATCCCGCAGGAGATCTACGAGGCGGCCCGCACGGACGGTGCCGGCCAGGTCCGCATCGCCTGGTCCATCAAGATCCCCATCGTGCTGCCGGCGATCATCCTGACCTTCGTCTTCTCGATCATCGGCACGCTGCAGTTGTTCAACGAACCCCAGGTGTTCAGGACGATCACCAGTTCGGTCTCCAGCACCTACACCCCGAACATGGTCGTCTACTCCACCTCGATCGTGCCCAACTACAACCTGTCTGCCGCCTACTCCGTCGTGCTGGCGCTGTCCACCTTCGTGCTGTCCTTCATCTTCCTGAAAGTCACCCAGAAGCGAGCTTTCGCATGAGCGGCCCGACGACGACCGTGCCCACCGGAACCGACACCGGTGGGGTGGATCTGCCCCCCTCCCAGGGGCCGCGGGAGAATCGGCTGTCGGTGCTGCTGGCGACCGGTGGGCTGGTGGTCGCCGCGGTCTACTTCCTGGTGCCCATCTGGTGGCTGGTGGTCGCCTCCAGCAAGTCGCAGGCGACCCTGGTGTCCACCGGCGGTCTCTGGTTCGCGAGCCCGTTCCAGCTGTTCTCCAACGTCGCCGACCTGTTCGCATTCCGGGACTCGCTGTACCTGCGGTGGCTGGCGAACAGCATCGGATATGCCGTGCTGGGCGCGGGTTTCGGCACCCTGTTCGCGGTGATGGCCGGGTATGCGTTGGCCAAGTACGTGTTTCGCGGACGTGAGGTGGTCTTCAACCTGATCCTCGGTGGTGTGCTGGTGCCGGCGACGGCGCTGGCCCTGCCGTTGTTCCTGATGTTCAGCCAGGTGGGTCTGGTCGACACGTATTGGGCGGTCTTCCTGCCCAGTTTGGTCAGCCCGTTCGGTGTCTACCTGGCCAGGATCTATGCCGCCGCGTCGGTTCCGGAGCCCTTGCTGGAGGCCGCCAGATTGGACGGTGCGAGCGAATTCCGGGCATTCTTCGTGATCGCCATGCGGTTGATGAAGCCGGCCCTGGTCACGATCTTCCTCTTCCAATTCGTCGTGATCTGGAACAACTTCTTCCTGCCGCTGGTGATGTTGTCCAACGAGCGGCTGTTCCCGATCACCTTGGGCCTCTACACCTGGAACAGCTCGATCAACCAGGCGCCCGAGCTCCGGTTGTTCGTCATCGTGGGCAGCCTGGTGTCGATCCTGCCGCTGCTGATCGCCTTCCTCGGCCTGCAGCGGTTCTGGCAAAGTGGTCTGTCCGCGGGCGGTGTCAAGTAAGCGGTGTCATGTGAGCGGGTGCCAGTAGCGCGGTCATCTCGCCGCGCTGCCGTCCCGGCCGCGCAGCACCCGCCGGTATGCGGCCGGGGCGAGCTGGCAGTGCTCGAGAAAGGTTGCGTAGAAACGACTCGTCGACCCGAAGCCCGCCCGGTGGGCGATGTCCGTGGTGGTCGCCTCGGTCGAGATCAGCAGCCGCTGCGCCTCGGCCACCCGACACTGCGCCAGGTACTGACCCGTGGTGACCCCGGTGTGCTTCCGGAAGATCGCGCCGGCCGTGCTCGGGTGCAGGTGGACGGCCGCGGCGATGTCGGCCGTGTGCAGGTGTTCGCGGAAGTGGGTGGAGATGTGTGCTGCGATCGCGGCGGCGTGCCGGTCGGAGCCGCCGGCGACCGGGCCCGATCCCGGCGAGCGCCGACTGCGCCCCCGCGCGCCGATCCGCAGCAGCAGACCCCTGGCTTCCTGCCGGGCCGCCTCGGTGAGGATGACGTCGGTGCCGATCTCACCGGCCCAGGTCGCCATCTGCTCGGGCAGCACGGCCGGCCCCGGGCAGGTCGACACGGTGCCGCGCAACAGATCGGCCCGGAAGTCCTCCGGCAGCGACCAGGCGAGCGCCTCGATGAGCGGGACGGTGAGCCAGCGGATCGCGACACCCGGATCCGTGTCGGCCAGCCGGTGCGGAATCCCCGCCCAGAAGACCGCGCAGCCGGCGTCGGGGACCCGGTGCCGCCGGCCGCCGTGTTCCAGCGTCGCGGCCCCGCCCAGCGACAGCACGAGTTCGACATCGTCGTGCCGGTGGGCCCTGGCCATTGTCGGGGTCGCGCTCAGGCCGCAGGCGAAGCCGAAGTCCTCGTGCACCGCCCGACCGACCGGCGAACGATCAGCCAAGACGCATCACGATCTATGCTGGGATTCGGGAAGAAGACGCAATCATCCAGGAAGTATGCCTGGATTGGTGTCCCTACGGTGGACACCAGGCGCTGCAGTCCGTGCGCGCCCTTGCCGATCGGGAGTCCATGATGTCCACCTCCATCGCACCGGCCACCGGTGCGGCCCCGGCCGCGGTCACCGCGGCCACCCGCCGTCACCTGCTGACCGCGGAGCAGGTCGAGCAGTTCGACCGGGACGGCTACCTGGTCCTGCCGGGCCGCATCGAGCCCGCCCTGCTGGGCCGCCTGCAGCACGCGTCGCAGGACTGGATGGCGCAGGGCGAGCAGCACGGTGCCGGTGGCGACTGGCTGTTCGCCAACCGGCCCAGCGGCACCGTCATGTACCGCGTCGACTATGTGCACGCCAAAGGTCAGCCGGCCTCGCTGGAACTGCTGGGCTCGCCGGCGGTGCTCGGCATCGCGGAGAGCCTGGCCGGCGCCGACTTCGTTCCCACCTACGAGTCGATGGTGTTCAAGTCGGCGGGCGACGGCGCGCCGATCCCGTGGCACCAGGACGCGGTCCATTCCCGGAACCACCGGCTGTTCAACATCGACGTCTACCTCGACGCCTCGCTGCCCGGTCAAGGCGCCTTGTTCGTGGTGCCCGGATCGCAGCACCGGCGCACCGACGCCTGCGGGCTGGCCGACAACCACGGGTGGGACGTACCGGGCGCGATCGAGGTTCAGATGCAGCCGGGGGACGTCCTCGTCCACGACGACATGATCGTCCACGGCTCGCCGCCCGCCGCCGGAAACGCCCTGCGGCGCACCATCTACTTCGAGTTCCGGGCTGCCGAGCACATCCTGCGCGAGGGTCCGTGGACCAGGGAGTGGATGGACGCCCGGCTGCGGTTGATCCCCGCCGCGCTGGCCGAGCACGCCCGGTGGGCCGCCCCGGAAGACCGGTACACCTGGCAGATCGGCCCCGAGCTGCGGCCGGCCCCGGCGGCCGACGCCGCCGCCGAGCTGCGCATCGCCCATGAAGTGCACACCCCAGGGGAGTGGTGCAGTGCCGGAACATCCTGAGCATCCTGCCGGGTGTGGTCGATGACCGACGCCCTACCGGCGCACCAGGCAGGCCCCGACCGGCCCGGCTGGCCGACGACCGGCATCGCCTTCGGCGGCGACTACAACCCCGAGCAGTGGCCGGAGGAGATCTGGCCGCAGGACGTTGCGCTGATGCGCGAGGCGGGCGTCTCGGTCGTCACCGTCGGCGTCTTCGCCTGGGCGCGGCTGTGCCCGGCGCCCGGGGAGTGGGACGACGGCTGGCTGCGGCGCATCCTGGATCTGTTGCACGCCAACGGGATCGCTGTTGACCTGGCAACGGCCACCGCATCGCCGCCGCCCTGGTTGGTCCGTGCTCACCCGGAGATCCGGCCGGTCGACGCGCGGGGCACCAGGTTGGAGATCGGCAGCAGGCAGACCTGGTGTGCCAGCTCACCGGTCTTCCGGGCTGCCTCGCTCGATGTGGTGCGGGTGCTGGCCGGCAGATTCTCCGATCACCCCGCCGTGGTGATGTGGCACGTGTCCAACGAGTTGGGCAATCACAACGGCAGCTGCTTCTGCGACATCAGTCAGCGGCACTTCCGGGCCTGGCTGCGGGCCCGCTACGGCGACATCGATGCGCTGAACGCCTCATGGGGCACCGATTTCTGGAGCCAGCACTATTCCGACTTCGACGAGATCGGCGCGCCGTCGGCCACCACCGCGTTCGGCAACCCCGGACACCTGCTGGACTGGCGGCGATTCTGCTCCGACGCGCTGCTGGACCAGTACCTGGCGGAAAAGGCGGTGTTGCGGGAGATCTCGCCGACGATCCCGGTGACGACGAACTTCCTGGTCGGCACCGGCCCGGGCGAGATCGGGCCGGGGGACTGCGATTACGCCCGCTGGGCGGCGCACCAGGACGTCGTCTCCAATGATCACTACCTGATCGGGCTGGGCGTCGGGGAGGACGCCCCGCGGCTGCACCTGGAATTCAGCGCGGACCTCACTCGCGGCCTGGCCGGCGGCCGCCCGTGGTGGCTGATGGAACATTCGACGAGCGCGGTCAACTGGCAGCCGGTCAACCGCGCGAAGGGGCCGGGCGAGATGGAGCGAAACTCGTTGGCCCACCTGGCCCGCGGCTCGGATGCCATCTGTTTCTTCCAGTTCAGGCAGTCGGTGATCGGGGCGGAGAAATATCACTCGGCGATGCTGCCGCACGCCGGGACCGACTCGCGTCGCTGGCGGGACGTGTGCGCGCTGGGGGCAACCCTCGGTCGGCTCGGCGAGGTCGCCGGATCCGCGGTGGAGGCACCGACCGCGGTGCTGGTGGATTGGGACTCGGCCTGGGCCTGCCAGCAGGATGCGCACCCCAGCGGTGCCGTGCAGTCGTTCTCGGTGGCGATGGCCGCGCACCGGGCGATCACCCGCACCGGCACCGGCTGCGACGTGCTGCCGCTGGGCGCCGATCTCGCCGGCTACCGGGTGATCGTGGTGCCCGCGCTCGTGCTGCTGTCCACCGAGCACGCGGGGCGGCTCGCGGCGGCGGCCGAGGCCGGCGCGCAACTGCTGGTCACCTACTTCTCCGGCATCGCCGATCGCAGCGATCGGGTGGTCACCGGGGGATATCCGGGGGTGCTGCGAGCCCTGCTCGGCGTGCGCTCGGAGGAATTCTTCCCACTGGGCCCCGATCAGGTCGTCAGCTGGGACGACGGCACGAGCAGCACGACCTGGGCGGAGGACACCGCGGTGTCGAGCGGTACGCACGTGCTGGCCAGCTATTCCGGCGGTCCGACCGCGGGCGCGGCGGCGCTGACCCGACGGCCGGTGGGCGCCGGCGCCGCCTGGTACCTGTCCAGCCAGCCGGACGCTGCCGGCTTTGCCCGGGTGCTGGAGCGGGTACTGGCCGCCGGCGGGGCCGCGCCGGCGGTGGTGCTGCCAGGCGACAGCCCCGCGGTGCTGGCCGGCCAGCTGGACGTCGTTCGCCGCCGCTCCGCGAGGACGTCCTGGGTATTCGCGATCAACCATTCGACCGAGGAGGTCACCCTGCCGATCACCGGCTGGAACCTGCTCACGCAGAGCGCCGTCGACGGCGCCCTTCGCCTTACCGGCGGTGCGTGCGCGGTGGTCCGGGAGGGCTGACCGGGCTCGGCTGGATGATGCTGCGTTCTGGGGGTGCTCACAGCTGCGCCGGTCATGCTCGTCCGGTCGGGGCCTGCGTGGCCGGGTCCGTCGGCGAATGGCGCCGACCAGCGAACAGACCCGGCCAGCAGGCAGAGAAGGAGCGGCCGCCGTGCTCGATGTGACGCGCAGCAGAACCGGACGATCGGTGGTACCGCCCAGTGCGATCGTGGTGATTGCGGTACTCGCGCTCGTCGTCCGGCTCCGCTTCATCGACGAGGTCAGCAGCGACTACCGGGCCTTCATCAGCCCCTGGTACGACCAGCTGGCCGCGCACGGCGGCTTCGCGGCGGTCGGCACCGATGTCGCCAACTACAACCCGCCGTACCTGTACCTACTGGCCGCCGTCGGCTACCTGCCGCTTCCGAAAATCATTGCCATCAAATTGATCTCGACCGTCTTCGACATCGTGTTGGCCGGCTTCGCCGCGTTGGTCGTCCGGCAACGGTTCGCCGCGCCGGCGATCTGGGTGAGCAGTTTCGCGGTCGTGCTGTTGGCGCCCACCGTGGTGGTGAACAGCTCGTGGTGGGGACAATGCGACTCCATCTACGCGGCCTTCTGCCTGGGCAGCCTGTATTTTCTGCTGCGGACCCGGCCGTGGTGGGCCTGCGTCTTCTTCGGCCTGGCGCTGTCGTTCAAGTTGCAGGCCATTTTCTTCCTGCCGGTGCTGATCATCGTGCTGCTGGTCAACCGGCAGCGGCTGCTGGCCCTGCTCGCGGTCCCGGTGACGTTCGCTGTGATGCTGGTGCCGGCAGCGTTGGCCGGGCGTGACCTGGGCAGCCTGCTGATGATCTATCCCGATCAGGTGACCAGTGGCGGCACCGTCGCCGGGCTCGGCGGCCGGGGCGGGCGCGGCTTTCCCGGCACCGGCGGCGCGGCCGCCGCCGGCGGTGCGAGTGGGACTGGGGCTGGGATCGGCAACGGGGCCGGGGGTCTGACGCAGAACGCGCCGACCTTCTACCAATGGGTCGGATCGACCGTGCTGTGGAAGTACCTCGGGCTGGCCGCGGCCGCCGCGATGACGCTGCTCGTGGCGGGTGTCGCCGTGCTGCGCCGGCGCAGCCTGAGCACGCCGGACATCGTCGTGCTGGCAACGACTGTCGTGCTGGCGGTACCGTTCCTTCTGCCCGAGATGCACGAGCGGTACTTCTATCTCGCCGACGTGCTGACCATCGTCATGGCGTTCTACGTACGCCGGTACTGGGTGGTCGCCGCGGTGGTGTCGGCGTGCTCGCTGCTGAGTTACGCACCTTTCCTCTGGCAACGCACGATCGTGCCGCTGCCGCTGGTCGCCTTTGCCGAGTTCCTCGCGGTGATCGCGACGGTGTTGATCTTCCTGAACGTGCTGCGCGGCGACGCCCGGTGGCTGCGCAAGGACTCTCGGGCACTCAGGCGTCCGGCCACACCGCCGCGGAAAGCTGTTGCCGCAGAGCAATGACGGCGGCGCCCCTGGCCCATTCGGTGAAGGTGAACTTCGCGATCTCGATGGGCACCTCGGGCAGCGTCCAGTGCTGCACCTTGCGGGCGCACTCACGGGTGATGTCCATGACCATCGCGGCCAGCGCCACCCCCTCACCGGAGACGATCACCTTGGCCGGGGCGGTCACGGTGGCCACCGTGCCGATCACCGTCCCCAGCGCTCGGCCGGCTTCCTCCACCACCCGGCGGGCGACCGGCTGGGCGTCCCCGGCCATCGCCAGCACTTCCTCGTAGTCGACGGTTCGGCCGACAGCGGCCGAGACCTGGCCGCTGATCGACGTGGAGGACAGGTAGGACCGGACGCAGCCGCGGTGGCCGCGCTCGCACAGCGGCCCCCACTCGGTGACCGGCAGGTGGCCGACCTGCCCGCTGCCGCCGTTCCCGCCGTCCACCAGTCGGTCGTCGACGACAATGCCGCAGCCGACGCCGACCCCGATGGTGACCAGGACGAAGTCGCTGCAGCCGGCGGCCGCGCCGAACCAGTGTTCCGCAGCCGTCAGCGCGCGGACATCGTTCTCCACCACGGCCGGCAACCCGGTCCGTTCCCGGATCATCGCCACCAGCGGAACGTCGGACCATTCGAGAAACGGTGAGGTGTGGACGATCTCGGAGCGGGGGGAGACCGGGCCGGCCAGGCTGACGCCGACCGCGCAGATCGATGGATCGGTAGCATGTTCGGCGTCGACGACCTCGGCGATCGTCGCGACGACGGAGCGTGGATCGGTGGCGGGCAGCGGAACCGTCCGCTCCGTCAGGAGTTTCGCCCGCAGGTCGGTGGTGACCAGGTTGAGCTGACCGGCCGACAGCTTGATGCCGACCAGGTGCGCCTGGTCGACGTTCACGTCCATCGGTTGGGACGGCCGGCCGGTGCGCTTGGTCGACGTCGTTTCCGATTCGCTGACCAGGCCGGCATCGACGAACGACCGGGTGATCCTGGTCAGGCTGGCCGGTGACAAGCCGGACCGTCGGGCGAGGTCGGCGCGGGACGCCGGGCCGTGCACGAGCAGATCCACCAGCACCGAGCGGGAGGCCTCCGACAGCGCCGGGAACGGCGCGCCGACTTTGTGCATGCATGAAAGTATATCGACCGCGTCCAGCCCGGTCGTCCAGCGCGGTCGTCCGGCACGGAAGTCCGGCACGGAAGTCCGGCACGGAAGTCTGGGGTGCCGGCCGGCCGGCGTCGGCGGCTTGCTCCGCAGCGGACCTACTCCGAGCGCGCGCCCTGCGCGGGGCTGACCAGCCTGGGCACCGGGGCGAGGAAACCGGCGGCGTCGAACGCCGACGTCACCTCGTCGATCACGCCCGGCACCTTCTGTGCCGGCACCAGCGCGATGGCCGACCCGCCGAACCCGCCGCCGGTCATCCGGGCGCCCAGCGCGCCCGCCCGCAGCGCGCTGTCGACGGCGAGATCCAGCTCTGCGCAGGACACCTCGTAGTCGTCGCGGAGCGACCGGTGGGACGCGGTCAGCAGATCGCCGATGTCCGCGATCCGGCCCGCCCGCAGGTGCTCGACGGTGCCGGCCACCCGGTCGTTCTCGGTGACGACGTGCCGGACCCGGCGTTCCAGCTCGGCGTCGTCCAGCTTGGCCATCGCAGCCGCCAGATCCGCGACACCGATGTCGCGCAACCAGCGTACGCCGAGGATGTCCGCGGCCCGCTCGCAGGACGCCCGGCGGCGCCCGTACTCCCCGTCGGCCAACGAGTGCGCGACGCGGGTGTCGATCACCAGCACCGCGAGGCCGTTGGCCGCCGGGTCGAACGGAATGTGCTCGACAGTGTGCGCTCTCGTGTCGAACAGCAGCACGCTGCCGGCGCGGGCGGCGGCCGAGGCTGTCTGGTCCATGGGGCCGCACGGCACCCCGACGAAGTCGTTCTCCGCCTGCTGGGCGAGGGCGGCGATCTCCAGGGCACCGAGCGCCAGCCCGGACAGGGTCGAAACGGCCAGCGTCGTCACGCATTCCACCGCTGCCGAGGACGAGAGGCCGGCGCCGGACGGGACCGCCGAGTCCAGCGCCAGGTCGAATCCGCCGATCGGATGGCCGGCCTGCCGCAGCGCCCAGATCGCCCCGACCAGATAGCCCTCCCACGATCGCGCGACCGCCGCATCGGGCCGGATGTCCTGCAGTGGAACGGTTGTCACCGTACCGGGTCGCTGGGCAGAGGTGACTCTGATGACGCTGCCGTCATTTGCGGCCGCCGCCAGGGTGGCCCTGGCGTCGATGGCGAACGGCAGCACCAGGCCGCCGGTGTAGTCGGTGTGCTCGCCGATCAGGTTGACCCGGCCCGGTGCCGAGAACAGCCCGTCGGGCTCGCGGGAGTAGGCCCGCCGGAACAGCTCGGCCGCGCTCATCCGGTATCCCCGGCGCCGCCGGCGAACTGCCAGGCGTCGGCCACCATGTCGGCGAGCGTGAGCTCCGGGGACCAGGACAGGCGCTGCTTCGCGCGCTCTGCGGAGGCAACCAGCCTGGTCGGGTCGCCGGTGCGGCGCGGTCCGACGCTGACCGGCACCGGCTTTCCGGTGATCTGCTCGATGGTCGCCAGCACCTCGCGCACGCTGAAGCCGCTGCCGTTGCCGAGGTTGCAGATCAGGTGTTCACCGGGCGCCGCCGCGGTCAGCGCCAGCATGTGCGCCCTGGCCAGGTCGGCAACGTGCACGTAGTCCCGGATGGGGGTGCCGTCGGGCGTGGGCCAGTCGTCGCCGTAGATGGTCAGCGCGTCCCGTCGGCCGGCAACGGCGTCCAGGGCGATCGGGATGAGGTGGGTCTCCACGACGTGCCGTTCGCCCGCACCGAAGGCCGCACCGGCCACGTTGAAGTACCGCAGCGACACCGCCGCCAGGTCGGTGGCCGCGCATTCGCCCGCGATCATCATGTCCACCGCGAGCTTGGTGGCGCCATAGGTGTTGGTGGGCCTGGTGGGTGCGTCCTCGGTGATCGGAATCGCGGCCGGCTCACCGTAGGTCGCCGCTGTAGAAGAAAATACCAGCCGGGGAACGGCGTTCTCAGTGATCGCGTCCAGCAGCACCCTGGTGCCGTAGACATTGGTCCGCCAGTACAGCGAGGGTTTCACCACCGACTCGCCGACCAGCGACTTCGCGGCGAAGTGCAGCACCGCGTCGAAATCGCCGCCGCCGAGAATCTCTCCGGCGGTGGTGATGTCGGCCTGGATGAAGTCCACCCCCGGCGGTACCGAGTCGGCGTGGCCGGTGGAGCAGTCGTCCAGCACCACCGCCTCGTGGCCCTCGGCGACCAGCAGCCGGGTGACGACAGAGCCGATGTATCCGGCGCCGCCGACGACGAGTGCCTTCATCTGCTCACCTGCTCGACGTCACGCAGCCGCTGCGCGGTCACTTCCGGGGTGATGTCGTTCACGAAGGCTCCCATTGCTGATTCCGATCCGGCCAGATACTTGAGTTTGCCCACCGCCCGACGGATGGAGAACACCTCCAGGTGCAACCAATAGTCCTCCCGGCCGGAATGGACGGGGGCCTGGTGAACCCCGGTGATGGCCGGCAGGGTGTCGTCGAAGACGCCCTCCATCCGGCGGATGACCTCCAGGTAGACCTCGGCCAGCCCGGCCCGCTCGTCGTCGACCAGCTCGGTAAGGTCGCTGACCCGGCGGCGCGGGTAGAGGTGCACCTCGACCGGCCAGCGCGCGGCGAACGGGACGAAGGCCACCCAGTGCTCGTTCTGCCCGACGATCCGTGATCCGTCCGCCAGCTCTCCGGCGATGATGTCACCGAACAGGTTGCCGCCGCCCGCGGCGCGGTGTGCGTGCGCGGAGCGGAGAGCGGCGGCGGTCTTGGGGGTGACGAACGGGTAGCCGTAGATCTGCCCGTGCGGGTGCGCCAGTGTGACACCGATTTCCACACCGCGGTTCTCGAAACAGAAGACCTGTTCGACACCGGGCAGCACCGACAGGTCCGCGGTGCGGTCCGTCCAGGCCTGAATGACGGTGCGCATCCGCGACGCCGGGAGGCGGGACAGCGTGGTGTTGTGATCAGAGGTGAAGCAGACCACCTCGCAACGGCCGTTGCCGGCTCTGGCGTCGAAAGGCGAACCGTCGGTGGCGATCTCGCCGGCCCCGGCGAAGGATGGGAAGCGGTTCTCGAAGACGACCACGTCGTAACTCGGGGAGGGGATCTCGCTGGGATTGGCCGGCGTCGACGGGCACAGCGGGCAGGCGTCGACCGGCGGGTGATAAATGCGGGTCTGCCGGTGGCCGGCGATGCCCACCCACTCGTCCAGCAGTGCGTCGTACCGCACCTGCGAGCCGGGGATGACCGGATCCAGGTCCCGGGGATCGTCGAGAACCCGGTCGGGGTGGAGTGTTTCGTCGAAGTAGATGATCTCGCGGCCGTCCGCCAGCCGGGCGGACGTGCGCAGGACCGGGGCGTCGATGGACCGGTCAGCGGTGGGGGTCACGGGTCTCCTGGGCGTCGGGGGCGGGCCTGTCGAGTATGCGCGATTCTGGGCGCGAAAGTCAACAAACTTCAACTCCCGCAGCGTTGCTTTATGTTGAAACCTGTTTGATAACCGCGGCTGATGCTCTGCCGTCAGCCCCGCATGATGTTCGCCAGTTCGCGGCGCTCCATCCAGCGCTGCTCCAGCGGCCGTTGGGCCTCCTTCTCCACCAGGGTGGGGTACGAGGTCAGATCGGTGAACTGCAGCCGGCCGGACTGGAAGCCGATCATCGCGCTGGCCCTGGCGCCGGATTCAAGCTGTTCGGCGAGGAACTCGACACAGCGTGCGGTCAGCCGGGTGGCCTGGATGCGGTCGAACGGCGACGGGTCGCCGCCCTCCTGGACGTGGCCGAGGATGGCCTGCCTGGAGTCGAACAGTTCGCCGCCCTCCTTCTCGAACAGCGACATGATGAACCCGGTGTTGTAGACGGGGTCTGCGTTCTCGCTGCGGATGATCAGGCCGAGCCGCTTGCCGGCTCGGAAACCCTCGGCCAACGAATGCACGTCGGCGGTCAGGTCGTCCAGGGTGATGCCCTCCTCGGGGAGGTAGATCCGCTCAGCGCCGGTGGCCAGCCCGCTGAACAGGGCCAGGTAGCCGCAATCCCGGCCCATCACCTCGACCACGAAGACCCGGCGGGAGGCCACCGCGGACTGCCGGATCTTGTCGACGTCGGAAACGATGCTGTTCAGCGCGGTGTCGCTGCCGATGCACAGCTCGGTGCCAGGCAGGTCGTTGTTGATCGTCATCGGCATGCAGACGATCGGGATGTCCAGCGCCGCGTACTGGTGGCGGTGCCGGTGCAATTCGTAGGCGGCCTGGTAGCCGGCCCACCCGCCGGCCACCAGCAGTCCGTCAATCCGATGCGCAGCAACCTGTTTGGCGACCTGGGCGATGGCCGCGCCGGTCGGCACATACCGATTGGTGCCGATCTCGGCGCCGCCGTCGGAAACCCAGCCGCTGACGTCCATCCAGCCCATTTCCTGCACGTCGCCGTCGTGCAGCCCGAGGAACCCGTTCCTGACGGCCAGGGTGGTGTAGCCGCGATCGCGGCCCAGCCGGACGGCCGTCCGCACCGAGTTGTTCATCCCCGGCGCCGGACCGCCGCCGTGCACGACGGCCAGCCGGAACCGCCGGCGGCCGGCGGGGGTGGGCCGAGGTTCCGCCTGCTGCATGGTCTGCAGGATCTCGTAGGAGTCGCGGAAGCTGCCGCCGCGCAACAACATCGCGCCCTCGAAGTCCTGCGCCTTGATCCGCTCGGCCACCGCCTGGGTCTGCGCGACGCAGTCCATCAGCGGGGAATTGACGACCCGGTTGCCGCGCAGCCCGATCAGCTGGGCCGCGGACGTCGGCTCGTCGGACATCAGCCGTTCCACAGCAGCGTGGCCGAGCAGGGTCGCCAGGTAGCGGTCGAAGGCGCTGGGCGCCCCGCCCCGCTGCACGTGGCCCAGGATGGTGATCCTGGCGTCCTCGCCGAGTTCGGTCTCGAGCACCTTCTTGATCTCGTCGGCGGTGATCGGGTCGCCGGCCCGGTCCTTGGCGCCCTCCGCGACGATCACCACGCTCTGCCGGCGCCCGATCTCCCGGCCGGCCCGCACCGCCTGGCACATCTGCTCTGCCCAGTCGTCGGCCGGTGGCTGCTCCGGGATCATCAGCCAGTTGGCGGCGGCCGCCAGCGACGACATCAGCGCCAGATAGCCGCAGTGCCGGCCCATCACTTCGACCACGAACGTCCGCTGATGGCTGGATGCGGTGCTGCGCAGGGCGTCCAGCGCCTCGACGATGCGGTGCAGCGCGGTGTCCGCACCGATCGTCATGTCGGTGCCGGACATGTCGTTGTCGATCGAACCGACCAGGCCGACCAGCCGCAGGAACGGGTGGGCGGTGGCGACCTCCTGGGTCATCTCACCCGCCTCGACCAGTTCACCGAGCAGTTCTTGCCACTCCTGCCGAAACAGGTTGGCCCCGGTCAGGCTGCCGTCCCCGCCGATCACCACCAGCGAATCGATCCCGCGTTCCACCATGTTCTGGGCGGCCTTCCGCCGACCCTCCCTGGTGCGGAAGGACTGGGAGCGGGCGGTGCCGATCGCGGTGCCACCGCGCTGCAGGATGCCGGCGACGTCCGCCGATCCCATCCGCCGGATCAGCTCGCCGCCCTCGACCAGGCCGTGATAGCCCTCGTAGATGGCGTGGACGTCGATGCCGTGGTGCAGCGCTGTCCGGACGACGGCGCGGACGGCCGGGTTCATACCTGGTGCGTCGCCGCCGCTGGTGAGGACGCCGATGCTGGAGGGCGCGGAGCCTGCCTGGATCATGCGTAGAGTCAAGGCCGCTCGTCGGTACATTGCAAGCCGACGCGGGGTGCCCTCGTTGCGGGGCGAATAGCGGGCTGCGGTTGCAAGCCCCCGGCAGCCCGCTCGGTCCGCCCCAGCTTCGGGAGATCTGTTGTCCGGCTCGGCGTTTGACCGCTACCTTGATGCGCTGGCCGGGTCGTGGCGGGCCTACGCAGCACCGCATCCGACCGCCGTGCTGGACCGCGGCTTCGCGTTCATCGCGATGCGCCACCCCGACCCGGTGCTGAACAATGCGATCGTCCGGACTCCGGACGCCCTCCCGCTGGTGCTGGAATTCTTCGCCGGCATCAACACTTTCGCGGTCTGGGTGGCGGAGTCCGACGCCAGTCCCGCCCTGTCGACCCTGCTGCGTGACGAAGGCCTGCGGCCGGACATCAGTACCCGCCCGATGATCGCCACCTTGGCCGACATCACCTTGGCCGACATCACACTGCCGCCAACCGATCCGGGTGAGCTCCGGCGTGACGTGCCACCGGCCGAGGTGGCCGCGATGAACGGCGTCGCGGCAGCCGTCGTCGACGGTGTCCGCGATCTGCGCGGATACTCCTCACCCGACGGGTTGGCCGGATTGCTGGCCCTGGACGCCGACGACGACGTGAACATCTCCTTTGTCGTCACGGCGCCGCAGGTCAGGGGCCAGGGCCGGGCCAGCGCACTGTTGCGAGCGGCACTTGCGGACGCCCGCGACCGGGGCCGGCTGACGGCCAGCCTGCAGGCCACCACGACGGCCGAGAACCTCTACCGGCGAGCCGGTTTCGTGCCGGTCGGACGCTGGCAGGAGTGGGTTCCCGAGTAGCCGGTGGTGCGGGTCTACAGGCTGGGGGTCTGCCCGCCGCCGAGCAGCACGTCTTCCCAGCCGGGCATGACGGGCCGCTGACCCTTGCGATGCTGACGACCGGACGCGTTGTCGGTCCCGGTGCGGGCTGCTTCCGGCTTGCTCTGTGGCTGCGGCTGTACGCCGGCCCGCTCGTCCAGCACGGTCTGCTCGACCATCTGCTCCTGGTCGAGCCGGTCGGCGATGACCCGGCGGGTGCCGGCCGGGTGCCGTAAACCGGTTGACGGTGCCGGTCGCGCGCCGGGCTGGTCGGCGGTGGGGCTGTCGGCGGTGGGGCTGTCGGCGGTGGGTTCGGAATCGATCGCGGTCAGCACCTCCGCCACCTCGGTGACCCGGCGCGCGACGTCGGCGATGCTGGGGTCCGCGATGCTGGGGTCCGCGATGGTGCGCAGGGCCCGCGGCGTGGGATCCACGAGGTCCTTTGCCGCGTCGTCCTTGGGCCGCAGGGTGGTGGTCCGCGCTCCCGTGTGGATCTCCCAGTGCGCACTGTTCTCGCTGCGGCCGGCCTGCCAGCGGAGCGCGACGACCCAGCCGTCCTCGTCCCGGAAGGCGTCCCACTCGGTGCCGGTGTCCTGGCCGCGTTCGGCCAGGGTGGACGCGACCAGTTCCTCGAGGGTCCGGCGGGCCGGGTTGCCGTCGATCATCGGGTGCGACTGGCGGGCCTTCTCGGCCATCGTCGACCGTTCCAGCAGTACCGGGTAGGCGTACCGCTCGATGCGGCCGACGCTGGTGTTCGCGGCGACGGCCACCTGGGCGATCGAGCTGCCCGACCGGATCCGGGACTGGATCTCCCGCGGCCGCAGCTTTGGTTCGAGTTCGATCTCGAGTTGACCGAGCCGGCTCAGGTCACCTCGAATGGCCGCCCGGAGCCGTTCGTCGGCGGGCAGTGTGAACAGCTCGCCTGACGTGCCGTCCTGGCACACCAGGTTCTGGCCGTCCTCGGCAAGGCCTAGGACACGCAACGCGCGCATGCGTTCTCCTCCCGGATCCAAACTCCACCAGGACGCTATCGCGCGCCTGGAGTAGGCCCACCCAGGCGCGCCGTCGGTGGGCGCGGTCATCCGTCCCGCAGGTCCAGCCGAGCTCCCCCGCTGGGTGTGGGATTCGCTGATCCAACCCGCGCTCGAGCGGCCGAATCGGGGCATAAACCGCGGGTTCGATCAGCCCAGCCACCGCACCGGCGGAGCCCGTGGGCGGAATTGGCACCGAGTGGGCGTGCGCGGTGCACCAGACGTCCGCGCAGGGCATCCCGGGGCGAGTCGCCGGTCGAAGCGACCTGCTTGGGGACAGGTTGTCCACATTTGCCGTCCGTGGGGCCGGCCACTCGCAGGAAGACCTCAAGCTTGGCCATGCGATCGCCCCAGGACCTTCCCAGCGACATCCGGAACGCTTTGCTCACCAAGCACGACCTGATCACCTCGGCCGATTGCCGCGCGCTCGGGGTGAGCCATGATCGGGTGGAACGGCTGGTCCGCAACGAAATGTTGGCCGTGCTGGCACGGGGTGTCTACGCGGATGGTCCGGCGTCAGCGGCGTTGCCGCCATGGCCGCGTTTCGCAGTGCGCAGTAGGGCTTTCGTACTCGCTTCGCCGATCGGCGCGGTGGCCGCAGATTGGTCCGCTGTCGCCCCGCACCGCCTGCCGGTCGGCTGGCCGCCGCCGGCCGTCCCGAGCGTGATTCGGCAGGGTTCGCGGGCAAGCGGATCCAATCGAACCTGCCATGGCCGAACCCGCTTCGCTGCCGTTGCGGACCGCTGGATTGCTTGCGTCGACGACACCCGTGCCGTGCTGCCTGCGATCGCCGCGGTCGATCTGTTCCGGAACTGCGACCCGCTGACCGCGTTGATCCTCGCGGATGCGGTGGCCAGATTGGATAAGTCCAACGATCTGCTCGTGCGCGCGTGGCAGGACATGCGGCGGTGGCCGGGGATCAATCGAGCGAGGTGGGCAATCGAGCACTGCGACCCCGACGCGCAGACTCGCCCCTGGAGAGCGCCGGCCGGCTCGCCTTCATCCGCGCTGGATTGCCGGTTCCGGCGTCGAACGTCTGGGTGGGCGAGAACGGGCCGCGCTTCCGACTCGACCATTACTGGGCAGAGGAACGACTGGCGGCCGAGGGTGACGGAATCAGCAAATACCTGATCGACAGCGATCCTTCGCGTGCCCTACAGCAGGAGAAGGACCGGGAGTGGTGGCTGCATTCCAAGGGAATCCGGGTGATCAGGTACACCTGGAAGCTGGCCGTTGGCTCACCCCATGCGTTGGCCGACCGTTGCCGAATACTGCTGACCGAGCCGAAACTCCCAACGAGCGGGGAGCTTCGGTTCTGGACGGCGCAAGAGGGCGCCGAGATCCTGGGCCTGCAACGCTGAGGCCGTCTTCGGGACCTTCCCGCAGTGCCGCGGGGCGACGCGACTGGTTCGCTGATCGAACCCGCGGTTGAGCGCCCAATTCCCCAGCTGCGACGCGGGTTGGACCAGCGAACCGAGCCCGGCCCCGCGAAGCGCGCGGGTTGGACCAGCGAACCGAGCCCGGCCCCGCGAAGCGCGCGGGTTGGACCAGCGAACCGAGCCCGGCGCACCGACAAAGCCGGCGCCCACCGACAAAGGCAGCACCTACCGACAAAGGCAGCACCTACCGACAGCGGCAGACCGGAGTCTCGGATCAGAGCCGCTCGACCACGTAATCGATGCACGTCGTGAGGGCGCTGACGTCAGCTGGTTCGATGGCCGGGAACATGCCGATCCGCAACTGGTTGCGGCCGAGCTTGCGATATGGCTCGGTGTCGACGATCCCGTTGGCCCGCAAAGTCTTCGCCACCGCGGCTGCGTCGACGGTGTCGGCGAAGTCGATGGTGCCGACGACCTGCGAGCGGAGCTCCGGGCGGCGCACGAACGGGGTGGCGAACTCGCTGTCCCGCGCCCAGTCGTAGAGCCGGCTGGAGGAGTCCTCGGTCCGCTTGGTTGCCCAATCCAGGCCGCCGTTGCCCAGGATCCAGTCGAGCTGGTCGGCCAGCAGGAAGAGAGTCGCCACTGCCGGGGTGTTCAGCGTCTGGTCCTTGGCGGTGTTGTCCAGCGCGGTGGCGATGGACAGGAACTCGGGGATCCACCGGTCGGTCGCGGCGATCTCCGCGATCCGGGTCAGCGCGGCTGGGGAGGCCAGCGCGAGCCAGAGCCCGCCGTCGGACCCGAAGACCTTCTGCGGGGCGAAGTAGTAGACGTCGGCCTGCGATACGTCGACGGGGAGACCGCCGGCCCCGGAGGTGGCATCGACCAGCACGAGCTGGTCCTCGGTCGCACCGGCCGGGCGACGCACCGGCACAGCGACACCGGTGGAGGTCTCGTTGTGTGCCCAGGCGAAGACATCGACGTCGGCCGCGGCGATGGGATCGGGAGCGTCACCGGGATCGGTCGCGATGATCTGGGGGTCGGCCAGGAACGGGGCCTTGCGGGTGACGGTGGCGAACTTCGCGGAGAACTCGCCGAAGGTCAGGTGCTGGGCGCGGTGGCGGACCAGGCCGAGCGCGGCAGCGTCCCAAAACGCGGTGGTGCCGCCGTTACCCATGATCACCTGGTAGCCGTCCGGGATGGCGAACAGCGTGCTCATGCCCTCGCGGACCCGCCGCACCAGGTTCTTCACCGGCGGCTGCCGGTGCGAGGTGCCCAGCACCGCCGAGCCGGACCCGGCGAGCGCGGCCAAGGCTTCCGGGCGAACCTTCGACGGGCCGCAGCCGAACCGGCCGTCGCTGGGAAGCAGGTCGGGGGGCAGGACCAGGCTGGACACATCGGCCATCACGGCGCGTTCTCCTTGAGGGTGCTGGCACGGCAACGAGCGCCGCGACAGGTACGGACCGAGGGCGTTGGCCCCGGTCGGGTCGGTACCATCTTGCCACCGCCGGGACCGCGGCCGAGCCGCAGCGGGACCGCGGCCGGGCCGCGGCCGACGTCACCGGCGGGTGGATCCCGGACGCCCGTCACGGTGCTCACCGGGCCGCACACCCAGGGGCACCGCAGGCTCAGACCGCGAGGGCCAACTCCTCGAAGCCGGCGACCAGTTCCGGCTTGCGCGGTGCGTGCCCGTCGTAGATCGCCGACGGCCGGACGATCCGGCCGAGCCGCTTCTGCTCGAGAATGTGCGCGCTCCAGCCCGCGGTGCGCGCGCAGGTGAACATGGCGGGCATCATCGCGGCCGGCACTCCGGCGAAGTCCAGGATGACGGCGGCCCAGAACTCGACGTTGGTCTCGATGGCCCGATCGGCCCGACGCTCCCGCAGCACGGCCAGCGCGGCCTGCTCCAGCGCGGCGGCGGCCTCGTAGCGGGGGGCGTTCAGCTCGCGGCAGGTTCGGCGCAGCACGCGGGCCCGCGGATCCTCCGCCCGGTACACCCGGTGGCCGAAGCCCATCAGCCGTTCGTTGCGGTCCAGGATGCCGGTGACCAGGCCGAACGGATCGCCGGTGGCCTCGACCTGCTGCACCATCGGCAGCACCCGGGCCGGGGCGCCGCCGTGCAGCGGGCCGGACATCGAACCGACCGCGCCGGTGAAGCAGGCCGGGACGTCGGCGCCGGTCGAGGCGACCACCCGGGCGGTGAAGGTGGAGGCGTTCATCCCGTGCTCGGCGGCGGACACCCAGTAGGCGTCGATGGCCTGCACCTGCTCCGGGCTGGGCTCGCCGAGCCAGGCCGTCATGAACCGCTCGACGACCGTCGAGCAGGCTTCGAGCCGGGCCGCAGAAACGGCCGGGCGGTCACCGCGCGCAGACTGGGCGGCGTAGGAAAGAACGGCAGAAGTCGTCTGCGCCAGCTGATCTCGGGCCCGCTCGTCGCTGATGTCGAGCAACGGGCCGAAGCCGCGGGCCGGGGCCAGCAGCGGCAACGAGGCCTGCACGTCGACCCGTACGTCGCCGGACCGGAACGCCGGCGGAGACGTGTCGACCGGCAGTCGGGCGCCGAATTCGTCGTCAACCAGCAGGGCCCAGACGTCCTCGAATCCGACCGCGCCGACCAGGTCGTCGATGTCGACCCCGCGATAGCGCAGCGACCCGCCGTCCCGGTCGGGTTCGGCGATGGCGGTGTGGAAGGCAACCACGCCCTCGAGGCCTGGGACGAAGGTCGATCCGTTGGTCGTCATGAGACGTACCTCCACGTTGAGGACTCGAAATGCCGGCGAGTAGATGCTGCCGACGAGTGCCGGGCGTCGACTGGGGTGAACTGACCGGTCGACCGGGAATCCGGGTCGGCATCTGCTGTGAAGCGCACATTGTTTTACCGGCCCGTTACCGAACCACTCCTTCACAATGCCTGTCGCAGCCGCCCGGGACCAGAGGCAAGAAGGTGTTGTCGGTCACTCGACCGGCGCAAACACCTCATTCCAGGCACCTGCGGCGACCCGGAGCTGCCTGCCGACGGCCGGTGAAGCCGAGCCGCGGGTCGGGTCCCGGCTCCGGCGTAGCGTTCGGGTTCCGACCCGCCGCAACCCGGTGCCGGTGGCCGTCGGTGCGCATTCAGCGCGCCGGAGCGCCCGGAATGCGGTGATCGAGCCCGACGAAAGGCATGTGACGTGGAACAAGGCGGCAGCGGCGCGGGGACCAGGTCGGATCTGGCGGCCATGCGGGAGAGTTACTCGCTGGCCGGACTGTCCGAGGCGGACCTGGCACCGGACTGGGTGGCGCAGTTCGAGCTCTGGCTCGCCGACGCGATCGCCGCCGGGCTGCCGGAACCCAACGCGATGGTGGTCGCCACCTCATCACCGGTGGGCGACGTGTCCACCCGCTGCGTGCTGTGCAAGGGGCTGGACGAATCGGGGGTGGTCTTCTACACCAACCTGACGTCGGACAAGAGCCGCGATTTGGCAGCCAACCCGCGGGCGGCGGTCACCTTTCCGTGGATCGGCCTGCAACGGCAGGTGCACGTCCGCGGGCCGGTGGAGCGGGTCTCCGACGAGACCGCCGAGGCGTACTGGGCCAGCCGTCCGCGGGGATCCCGGGTCGGGGCATGGGCCAGCCCGCAGTCCAGCGTGCTGACCGGCCGTGCTGCGCTGGATGCGCTGCGGGACGCCGCGTACCAGCGATTCGGCGACGAGGACGAGTCGATCCCGCTGCCGCCGTTCTGGGGTGGCTGGCGGATCCGGCCGGAGACGGTGGAGTTCTGGCAGGGCCGGACCGGCCGGCTGCACGACCGGTTGCGCTACCGAGCCGACGGCGGCGGGTGGGTCATCGAGCGGCTCGCACCGTGACGGGCCGGTGACGGAAGGGGAGCCGGGCAGACCCGGGGACGAATCGGAGCCGGCCGTGCCGGGTCGGGCCGCGTCCGTGTCGAACCCGTCGGACCTATCTGATGCGAAGACCGGCGGTGACGTCGGTGGGACCGATGATCGGCCCCGCTGGCGGCGGATCGGCCCGGACACCCGGCCGCTGAGCGTGCCGGCCTACCGCCGGCTGTTCCTCGGCCAGGTCACCACGGTGATCGGCGCGATGCTGACCGCGGTGGCCGTGCAGCAGCAGATCTACACGATCACCGGCAGTTCGGCGTGGGTCGGCATCGCCTCGCTGGTGGCCCTGGTCCCGCTGGTGGTTTTCGGCCTGCTCGGCGGCGCCATTGCGGACACCTACGACCGGCGCACCCTGCTGATGATCACCTCGGTCGGCATTGCGGCCACCAGCGTCGGTCTGTGGCTCGCCGCGCTGTCCGGCGGCGGGTCGATCTGGGTGGTGCTGGCCCTGCTGGCCACCCAGCAGGGCTTCTTCGCGGTCAACCAGCCGACCCGCAGCGCGATCATCCCGCGCATCGTGCCGATCGACATGGTCCCCGCCGCAAACGCTCTCGGCATGACGGTGTTCAGCCTGGGCGTCATCGTCGGGCCATTGCTGGTGGGAATTCTCATCCCGTTGGTTGGCCTGCCCTGGCTGTATTTCATCGATGCGCTGACCCTGGTCGCGATCCTCTATGCGGTGATCAAGCTGCCGCCCATCCCACCGCTCGGCGAGCACCGTGGCCGGGCGAAGGTGCTGGATGGGATCCGTTACCTGCGGCTGCAGCCGCTCTTGCTGATGACGTTCGTGGTGGACATCATCGCGATGGTCTGCGGAATGCCGCGGGCGCTTTTCCCGCAGATGGCCCAGGAGACGTTCGGTGGCCCGGCGGGCGGCGGGCTCGCGCTCGGCATGCTCAATGCCGGGCTGGCCATCGGTTCGCTGATCGGCGGGCTCACCGGCGGCTGGATCCACCGGGTCTACCGGCAGGGCGTGGCAATCGTCGCGGCGATCGTGCTGTGGGGCCTGTCGATGGCGTTGTTCGGCAGCACGTCGGTGCTCTGGCTCGCGGTGCTGTACCTGGCCATCGGTGGCTGGTCGGACCTGGTGAGCGCGGTCTACCGGTCCACGATCCTGCAGGTCGCGGCCACCGACCAGATGCGCGGTCGGATGCAGGGCGTGTTCACCGTGGTGGTCGCCGGGGGTCCGCGGCTCGCCGATCTGGTGCACGGACTGGTTGCCGACGCCACGTCGACGGCGTTCGCGGTCACCGCCGGGGGCCTCGCCACCATTGCGCTGACCGGGCTGGCCGCCGTGCTGGGCCCGTCGTTGTGGAGATATGACGCCCGCCGGCGGCGGCCGGTCGGCAGCTGACCGAGCTCGGCGCGGCCCCGGGGCTTCGACCGTCAGCCGTGAGCGGCGCCGCCGCCCCACTACCCAACGGGTGCCCGGGTCGCCGACAGAATGCCGCTCCGTCCTACGATCAGTCGCCGTCTGTGCATGGCCCCTTCGCTCAGCAGGTCCGCCCGCAGCAGGTCCGCCCGCAGCAGGTCCGCCCCCACGAGGAGGCCGCGATCCATGTCCCACCCCCGCCACCACGAGCCGCAGGACTGGGCGCCCTACCCGCGGCTGGAGGACGCCGTCCGCGCGTACATCCGGGACGCCGAGCCCGCGTTGGAGGCGCTCTCCGGGGTGATGGATCCGACAGCCGTGCTGGCCTTCACCTGCGAGCGGGTGGCGTCGACGCAGGCCTGGGGGGCGTCGCTGTGGCAGGAGGTCGCGGTGACCGACGGCCGGCGGCTGGTGCTCTGGCATGGCGATGACGAGGCCGACGATGACCGGTCCGACGCGTTGATGTTCTCCTCGTCGGTGCGCACGATTCCGCTCTCGGCGATCGTGGATCAGGGGCTGCGCAACCGGTTCCGCACCGAACCGGACGGGTCGCGAACCATGCACGCGGTGCTGCTGTACCTGTCAACCCAGACGCCCGAACGGTCGATGACGGAGCTCGCGGAGGCGAACGAAACCCGCACAGTGCAGTATGTCGAGACCTACCGCTTCTCCAAGTCCGTGACCGACGGGGGACTGGCTCAGATGCAACGGTTGCTGCAGTTCGGACGCGCGCTGTCGCGGGTCACCGGGCTGGGCGGGAGCGGTCCCCGATGAGCACCACGCCGACGCCGCGTGCGGCCACCGGCCGGCAGTTCGAGGTGCGCCGCGGGAACGCGCTGGTCCGGGTCGGTCAGGTCGCCGCCGTGCTCCGCGAGTTCAGCGTCGGCGGCCTGCCGTTCACCGAGACCTGGGACGACGCCTGGGTTCCGCCGATGGGCTGCGGGATGGTGTTGGCACCGTGGCCGAACCGGATCGCCGACGGCGCATGGACCTACCAGGGCCGTCAGCAGCAGTTGGACCTGACGGATGTGAGCCACGGCCACGCCATTCACGGGTTGCTGCGGAACACCCCTTACCAGCTGATCGACGAACGGGACGGGTCGGTGACGCTCGGCGCGAGCATCTACCCGCAGCACGGTTATCCGTTCACCCTGGACACCGAGGTGACCTACGCGCTCGACGACGACGGGCTGACGGTGACCCACGCACTGACGAATGTGGGTCCTGACGCGGCGCCGTTCGGGGTGGGCGCGCATCCCTATCTGCGGGTGGGCCGGCACCCGGTGAGCGAGCTGACCGTCACGCTGTCCGGCACCCGCTACGCCCGCACCGATGCCAGGCTGATCCCGGAAGCCATCGACCCGGTCGACGGAACCCCGAACGATCTGCGGGCCGGGGCGCGGTTGGGGGACCTCGACATCGATGTCGCGCTGACCGGGTTCGCGGTGATCGGTGGGCGGGTCGAGCACCGGCTGGACGCCCCGGACGGGACCGGCCTGGTGCTCTGGGCCGACGAGGTCTTCGGCTGGGCCCAGGTGTTCTCGCCGTCGATCTTCCCCGGTCCCGGCAAGCCGGACCAGCGCAAGGCGGTCGCCATCGAGCCGATGACCTGCGCGGTCGACGCCTTCAACAGCGGCGCAGGCCTGCGCTGGCTCGATCCCGGCGGAACCTGGCGAGCCGACTGGGGACTGCGTCCCGTCGGCTGCTGACCCGCGGGCCCCAGGTTCCGCGCGGATCAACTTCAGCTGCGCGGCTGAAGTCGGCAACTTCTGCCTCAGCAGTCCCACAGTCAGCACGTTGAGCCGCGCAGACGAAGTTGACGCTTCTATGTTTGTCAACCCTGGGTTTTTGGGGGTTCGTGGTTGAGGGCGCGGAAGAGTTCGCGGGCGATGTACCGCTTGAGGCAGCGGCGGATTTCGCGGTCGGTGAGGCCTTGTTGTTGGCGGCGGGTGATGTAGGCGGCGGTGCGGTCGCAGCTGCGCCAGCGGGTCAGCATGATGGTGTGCAGGGCCCGGTTCAGTTGCCGGTCGCCGCCGCGGTTGAGGCGGTGCCGGTGGGTGCGGCCGCTGGAGGCCGGGATCGGGCTGGCACCGGCCAGGGCGGCGAACGCGGCCTCGTTGCGGCACCGGCCGGGGTGGGAGAACGAGACGATGGCCTGGGCGCCGCTGACCGGGCCGATGCCCAGCCCGTCGAGCAGGGTCGGGGCGGTGGCGTTGACCAGGTCGCGGAGCTGCTTGTCGGTCGCGACCAACGCGACGTCCGCGGCCCGGATGGCCAACGCCAGCCGGCGGGCTTCCGCGCGGCGGACGGCCTGCTCGGTGGTCTCGCCGCGGAGGCCGCGGCGGCGGGCGATCAGGTCCAGCTGGGCCTTGCTCATCGGACCCTTGCCCAGGGCCCGGTCGGTGTCCTCACCGGTCAGCAGCATCGCCCGCAGCCGGTTGATCTGCGCGGTCCGACCGGTGCTCAGGTCCTTCCGGGCGCCGAGCAGGATCCGCATCGCTTCCCGGTCACCATCACTGCGGGGCAACACCTTCCGGTCGACCGGCATCTGCAGCACGGCCAACGCGGCCAGGTGCGCGTCCAGCGGGTCGGACTTCCCGGCGCGTCGATCCGCCCGCCGCGGTTGCGGCACCTCGACGACCTCGAACCCGGCCGCCTGCAACGCCCGGGACAACCCGACCCCGTAGCTGCGGGTGCCCTCCAACCCGATCACCACCCGCGGGCCGGGGGCATGCTCGAGCATCCACTCGATCACCGCGGCGTACCCGTCGGCGTCGTTGTCGATCGTGATCGTCGACAGCACCGCCCCGATCCCGGACACCATCTCCAGGCTATGGGTGTCCCGGTGGGTGTCCCCACCGACCGCCGCGTCCAGCAACGCCGGCCGCTGCTGCTCGTTCCCGTCCAGTGTTTCTGCCACGATGGACATGCTCCAGGTCTCCTTCCAGACCAGGGGTCAAATGGTCGGCGCCGGCCTGGGTAAGAGTCACCCCACGGCAAATCTGTGATGAGTCACGAAACCCCCACCGGGGGCAACGGACAGGCTTCTGATCAAGCCAACAAGGTGGGCCAGGCCGGCGCTGGCACCCAAGGAAGACAAGTCAAGCTTCAAGGCACACCGAAGCGGCCAGATCCGCGCAGAGTCATTCCCAGGCACCACCACCGATCCTGGCGCAACCCCTGCCCAGACCGACACACCAACACTCACAGATCCGCGCGGGAACGGGGCGGGGGGCCGGGTCAGGGGCGGGGGCGGGACTCCCAGCGCCGCAACGACTCCGCGCGCTCCGTGGCGTGATCCACGATCGGCGCGGGATACCCGTCGGGGGCGCCGAGGCCCAACTCCCACGGCCGGTGCACCGCCTTGCCGGCGATACCACGCAGTTCGGGAACGTAGCTGCGGACGTAATCGCCGTCGGGGTCGAATTTCTCGCCCTGGCTGATCGGGTTGAAGATCCGGAAGAACGGTGACGCCTGCGGTCCGGAACCGGCCACCCATTGCCAGCCGTGGTTGTTGGAGGCGTAGTCCCCGTCCACCAGGTGCGCAAGGAAATGCGCAGCGCCAACCTGCCATGTCAGGTGCAGGTCCTTGATCAGGAATGACGCCACGCCCATCCGCACCCGGTTGTGCATCCACCCCTGCGTCAGCAGCTGCCGCATACCGGCGTCGATGTACGGGTAGCCGGTCATACCGGCCTTCCACGCGGCCAGCCGGTCGTCGGCGTCCGAACCACCGTCCCAGGGCATCGCGTCGATCACCGGATCGACCGACGTCCAGATCGATTGCGGCAGACGGAAAACCACGTCGGCGTAGAACTCCCGCCACGCCAGCTCCCGCCGGTAGGCCGCGGCCCCCGCCGAGTGGCGCGGCGCCAGCTCTGCCAGCAAGGTCCGCGGGTGCACGCAGCCCCACTTGAGATACGGCGAGATCCGGCTGGTCCCAGGATGATCGGGTCGGTCTCGTTCGCCGTCATAGGAGTCCACGCCGAGACCTGCTGCGCTGTCGACAAACTCGCCCCACACCCGGCGCGCGGCGGCCTCACCGGGGTCGGGCAGGCACGTCCCAGAAGGCACCGCGCGGCCCAGGTCCGCCGGATCGTGCCGTTTCGGGCCATCGACCCCCGCCGGGTCGATCCAGGCCGCTCCGCTGCCCGGGCCGGCGGGTCGGCGCCAGCCGTGCTCGGTCCAGCCGCGGAAATAGGGCGTGAAGACCGCATACCGGGAGCCGTCGGACTTACGGACCCGGCCGGGGGCCACGGCGTAGGGCGACCCGGTCGTCACCCAGTCGATGTCCTTGGCCCGCAAGGCATCGGCCACCCGCTGGTCCCGGCGCAGGCCATACGGGCCGTAGTCGGCGGACGCGTGCACAGCCCGGGCCCCGATGCGCGCGGCCAGGGCAGGGATGACAGCGGACGGGCGACCGCGCACCACCAGGAGCCGGCCGTTCATCGACTCCGACAGCGCGGCCAGGCTGCCCGCCAGGAACGCCCGGCGGGGCGCGCCCGACGGCTCGAGCACGATGTCGTCGGCAACGAACACACCCAGCACGTCGGCGCCGCCGGCGGCCGCCGCGAGCAGCGCGGGGTGGTCGTCCAGGCGCAGATCCCGGCGGAACCAGAGCAGGGTCGGGGTCGTCATGCCCCGATCATGCCTGGCGAGAATCGCCGCGGATCAGCATCGGCGACCTCAGCGCTGCTCGAGTTGCAGGTAGTCCCGCTCGGTGTACCCGGTGTAGACCTGCCGCGGCCGGCCGATCTTGGTGGCCGGGTCGTTGATCATCTCGCGCCACTGGGCGATCCAGCCGGGCAGCCGGCCGAGCGCGAACAGCACGGTGAACATCCTGGTCGGGAAGCCCATCGCCTTGTAGATCAGCCCGGTGTAGAAGTCCACGTTGGGGTAGAGCTTGCGGGAGATGAAGTAGTCGTCGGACAGGGCGACGGCTTCCAGTTGCTTGGCGAGGTCGAGCAGCTCGTCGTTGGCGCCCAGGTCCGCCAGGACCTCATCGGCGGTGGCCTTGACCAGCGCGGCGCGCGGGTCGTAGTTCTTGTAGACCCGGTGGCCGAAGCCCATCAGCTTGACGCCGGGCTCCTTGTTCTTGACCTGCTTGACGAAGCTGTCGACGCCGCCGCCCTCCTTGCGCATCTTCTCCAGCATCTCCAGCACGGCCTGGTTGGCGCCACCGTGCAGCGGGCCGAACAACGCGTTGATGCCGGCCGAGACGGAGGCGAACAGGTTGGCGTTGGACGACCCGACAAGCCGGACGGTCGACGTCGAACAGTTCTGCTCGTGATCGGCATGCAGGATGAGCAGCTGGTCCAGGGCGTGCACCAGCTTTGGGTTCACCTCGTACGGCTCGGCCGGGAAGCCGAACGACATCCGGAGGAAGTTCTCCACCAGGCCCAGCGAGTTGTCCGGGTAGAGCAGCGGCTGGCCGACGGACTTCTTGTACGCGTAGGCCGCGATCGTCGGTAGTTTGGCCAGCAGCCGGATGGTGGACAGCTCCACCTGTTCGGGATTGAACGGGTCCAGCGCGTCCTGGTAGAAGGTCGACAGCGCGCTGACCGCACTGGACAGCACCGGCATCGGATGCGCGTCCCGCGGGAAGACGTCGAAGAACCGCTTCAGGTCCTCGTGCAGCATCGTGTGCCGGCTGATCCGTCTGACGAACGCGTCGAGTTCGGTGGCGCCGGGCAGCTCACCGTGGATGAGCAGGTAGCTGGTCTCCAGGAACGTCGAGGACTTCGCCAGCTGCTCGATCGGGTATCCGCGGTAGCGCAGGATCCCGGCGTCCCCGTCGATGTAGGTGACGGCGGAGGTCGTCGAGCCGGTGTTGGTGAACCCCGGATCGATGGTGATCACCCCGATTGTGGTCAGCAGCTTGGAGATCTCCACGCCGGGCGCACCCTCGGTGGGGGGGATCACCTTCAGTTCCAATTCCTGGCCCCCGTAGTGCAGCACCGCGGTCGCCGGGGCGTCCACGGTGGGCGCGACCGGCGGGGTGAACGTCACGGCGCCCGTCTGCTCGGCGGGACTTGCCTCGACGGCTGACGGCTGAGCGGTTTCGGTGACCTCGGGCATAGGGGTTCTCGCCTCTCGTTCGTGTCCTGACAAGTGCCTGCTCGCCCTGCGGGGGTTGGCGCGCACGCACGGCGGCGGCGCCATTGACTCACGAGGTTACTGGCCCGTGGCAGGTTCCCGATCCGCGGGAGGCGCAGTGGGGCAGGCTCGACGGGGGCGAACGCAGGGACAGCGGTGAGCGGTCACCGGGCAGTAACCTCGGTGTGACGTGCGGAACACTCCCGGCCCATCACGGGTGCGTATCCGCCGGATCGATCGTGACGCTCAGCAGCGACCCGCTGGGCGGCAGACAGCTGACCTGCGACCTGAAGGGCTCTGAGATGACGCTGACCCTGGCGGCGATCCTCGCCGAATCCGCGACGCGTTACCCCGACCGTGACGCTGTCGTCATCGGGCCGCAGCGGATCAGCTACTCCTCGCTGTGGGAGCAGACCAGGCAGTACGCTGCGGTGCTGCGCGAGGCGGGCATCGGGCCGGACGACCGGGTGGCGATGTTGATGCCCAACGTGCCCGACTTCCCCCGTGTCTACTACGCGATCCTGTCGTTGGGTGCCGTCGTCGTTCCGGTGCACGCTCTGCTGGTCGCCAGGGAGATCGGCTTCGTGCTCACGGACTCGCGAGCCAAGGCGCTGATCGTGGCCGCACCGCTGCTCCCGCAGGGCATGCCGGCGGCGGAGCAGGCCGGCGTCCCGCTGTTCGCGGTGCTCGGCGGCGAGGGCGTCGAGCGGCTGGACGTACGAGCGGCCGCGGCGACGCCGATCCACTCCTACGTCGAACGCCGGCCCGACGACGAGGCTGTCATCCTCTACACCTCGGGCACCACCGGCACTCCCAAGGGTGCGGTGCTGACCCAGCTGAACATGACGATGAACGCGATGATCTCGTCGGTCTCGGTGCTGTTCCTGCGGCCCGAGGACATCATTCTCGGGTGCCTGCCGTTGTTTCACTCGTTCGGCCAGACCTGCGCGATGAACGCCGGCTTCTTCGCCGGGTCGACCCTGGTGCTGTTGCCGCGGTTCGACGGGGCCGCCGCGCTGGAGCTGATCATCGGCGAGCAGGTCAACGTCTTCATGGGCGTGCCCACCATGTACATCGGGCTGCTGGCCGCCGCGCGCGCCGACGACCGGCGGCCGGTGCTGCGGATCGCGGTGTCCGGCGGTGCGAGCCTGCCGGTCACCGTCATCGACAACTTCGCCGCCGTCTTCGGCGCGGATATCTACGAGGGGTACGGGCTTTCCGAGACCTCGCCCGTCGCCACCTTCAACCAGCCGGTGTTCGGCCGCAAACCCGGCACGGTGGGCAAGCCCATCTGGGGCACCGAGGCGGAGATCGCCGCGCCGGAGATCGAGGACCGGATCGAACTACTGCCGCAGGGCGAGGTGGGTGAGGTCGTGCTGCGTGGCCACAACATCTTCGCCGGGTACCTGAACAACCCGGACGCGACGGCGGCGGTGCTGGTCGACGGCTGGTTCCGCTCCGGCGACCTCGGCGCGAAGGACGAGGACGGTTTCCTGTCGATCGTGGATCGGAAGAAGGACCTGATCCTGCGCGGCGGCTTCAACGTCTACCCGCGCGAGGTCGAGGAGGTGCTGGCCGCGCACCCCGGGGTCGCGCAGGTCGCCGTGGTCGGCTTCGCCGACGACGTGCACGGCGAGGAGATCTGCGCGGTGGTCGTCCGATCCCCGGAGGGAGCCGAGCTCGACGCCGCGACGCTGATCGCCTGGTCGCAGGAGCGGCTCGGCCGGCACAAGTACCCGCGGCGGGTCGAGTTCTTCCAGGCGCTGCCGCTGGGGCCGAGCGGGAAGATCCTCAAGCGGCAGCTGGTCAAGGACCTGTAACCCGGACGAGTGGACACACCCACCTGCCGGGCGCGGGCTGCCGAATGATCTTGACGGATCGGTGACGGTCACGGACAGTTAGCCCAGCCCCGGGAGGAATGCCATGCGACTGCCCGCCAGATGCGCGATCGCCCTCGTTGCGCTGCTTGCCGTGACGGGTTGTGCCGGTGGGATCAGCGGCACACCGGCGGTCGGGACGGGGGTGGTCGGTGCTGCCGGGTCCGGCTCATCGTCAGCGGGCACCGCGACGCCGTCGACCGGCACCGCGACCCCCGGGTCGGGCACCACCGGGTCGGGCCCCCCCGGGTCGGCCACCCCCGGGTCGGCCACCCCCGGGTCGGGCACCTCATCGGCGACCTCGAGCAGCGCCGACGACACGCTGGCCAGCGGTGTGACGATCGACGAACTTGCCGACGACATGGCCTCCGCGCAGGAAATCGTCAACGGCTACTGGACCCAGCACTGGACCGACTTCTACACCGGCAGCTGGAACCCACCCAGGGTCGAGGGGCTGTATGACGGCACCGATCCGGCGGACACCCCCAGTTGTGACGGGGTGCCACTGGAGACTGAGAACGCCTACTACTGCGAGTCCGGCGACTATCTGGCGTGGGACGCGAGCCTGCTGGTCGAGGGCGCGGACCAGATCGGCGACTCCTGGGTCTACCTGGTGATCGCGCACGAATACGGGCACGCCGTCCAGGCCAGACTCGACCCGAGCGAAGTTGCGACCGGCTATGAGCTGCAGGCCGACTGCCTCGGTGCCGCGGCGCTCTACGGGGCGGTGGCCGACGGCACGCTGAAGTTCGAGCTGGGGGACGAGCAGGAGCTGATCAACTCGTTGAGCGCGCTGGCCGACCAGATGGCCTGGACGATGTCCGCCGACCATGGCGACCCGTTCCAGCGGGTCCAGTGGTTCACCCTCGGCCGGAACGGCGGCGTGAACGCCTGCCACGACGTGCTGGCCACCTCCGACGGGGCGACCACGGAATCGGCGCCGACCACCGCGTGAACGAACCCGATTCGCCGCCGGCTGGTCCGCTGGTCGGCTGGTTCGGCAGCCGGCGGGCCCCACTCCCTCGGCGCTGAACCGGACCGCCCGGGTGTGCCGTGCGGCACCAGGATTTCGTCGGGACACCCGCGCGACCTGCCGGGTGTGCGCCGAGCCCCGTGGCACCCTGGAATCCGGTCGGCGCACCACCATCGACAACCCAGCGGTAGCTGAAACGTCCTGGTCGGGGTGGTCGGGACGTGGGGGCTCGGGCGGAGTCGTTCGAGTGCTGGTGCCCGTCACACCCTGAGGGGCCGCCCCGCCCGGCACTGTTGAGAAAACGAGGAACGAATGCGAGCGCGATACCTGGTCATCGGACTGGTGGTGGTCCTGGCGGCGGTCACCGGGGTACTGATCTACCAGGGCAACCAGTCACAGGCGGCGGGATCGTTGCCGCTGGCCGTGACGTCCGGGGCGAGCGCCAGTTCCTCGGACGCCTATGCCCGCGACGAGAGCACCAGTGGCGCCCAGACCGTGGCGCCGGCCGATTCCCGACCGCCCACGAACATCCCGATGACAAAGCTGGCCCCCGGGGACAAGCCGCCGCAGTTCATCATCTTCTCCTTCGACGGTGCCGGTTCGCACCAGCGCTGGAATGAGTTCATGGCGGCCGCGGAGCCGACGAATTCGCGGTTCACCGGCTTCCTGTCCGGGATCTACCTGCTCGGCGACTCGGCAAAGAACGCCGGCGCCTACACCGGCCCGGGGCACGCGACGGGGAAGGCCTCGATCGGCTACGGCGGGCCGGAGTCCGACATCGTCACCGAGGTCAACGACCTGAACACGGCCTACTCCAAGGGTCACGAGATCGGCACCCATTACAACGGCCATTTCTGCGACGACAACCTGCCCGGCGGGAACCAATGGACCACGGCCGACTGGAACAACGAATTGGACCAGTTCTTCACCTTCATGACCGACTGGAAGAAGCTCAACGGCTACCCCGACGCCCCGGACCTGAAGGTCCCGGTCGACTCGATCAGGGGCGGCCGCACGCCGTGCCTGACCGGTTCGCTGGAGGTGCTTACCCCGGCCTGGAAGGCGCACAACATGACCTACGACTCCTCCATGCCGGCGCCTAAGAACGGCATCTTCTGGCCGGAGCAGGTCGACGGGATCTGGGAGTTCTACATGCCGCAGGTGTATTCACCGGGCTTCGAGGGCATGACGACTGCGATGGACTTCAACTTCTGGTTCAAGTTCAACCAGGGCAAGGAAGAGCCGGATACCGCCCCGGAATTGCGCGACATTGTCAAGAAGACCTACGACTACATGTACGACCAGGCCTACAACGGCAATCGGGCGCCGGTGCTGATCGCGAACCACTTCAACAAGTGGAACGGCGATTCGTTCAATCCGCCTGCCATGGATTTCATGAAGGACAAGTGCGGCCGGCCCGACACCTACTGTGCGACCTACCAGGACGTCATCGGCTGGATGGAATTGCAGGATCCCGCGGTGCTGGCCCAGCTGCAGGGGCAGGCGCCGGTGGCCGCCACGGCGCCGTAGATCAACTTCGCCTGCGCGGCTGAAGTCGTCAACTTCTGCCCCAGGCGTCCCAAACAGGCGTAGTTGATCCGCGCTGTGGATGTTGATCCGCGCGGGCTGGGTCAGCCGGCGGCTTCGGCCCGGTCGGCGTTGGCGTTGATCGCGTCCCGCAGCCAGAGCGCCGGCCCGGGGGCGATGTCGTTGTAGGTCTTGGCAAATCGCTCGTCGGCGACGTACATCTCGGCCAGCCCGCGGTGCATCGGGTAGCCGCACTCGTAGAACCTCTCGATGGACCGGTGATGCTCCTCGGCCAGGGCCATCGCCTCGACGCCGTCGGATGCCGCACCACCGGTCATGGCGGCGGCCAGCCGACGGTTGAGATCGTCACCAGCCTCCTTGATCTCGATCCAGTCCTGCTTGCTGAACGCGGCCGTGCGGGACTGTGACTGGGCCCAGGCGTCGGTGTCGCCCCACCGCTCCTGCGCTTCGGTCTCGTAGTCCTCGCTGTAGGTCGGTCCGAATATCTCGAACTTCTCCTCAGGGGTGAGTTGAATACCCATGGTGAACGCCTCCATTTCTTTCTCGACGGCCGCGACCATTAATTGCAGCCGGGCGATCCGGTTGCTCAGCAGCTCGCGCTGCCGGCGCAGATGGGCCGACATGTCGGCTCCCGGGTCATTGAGAATGGTCGCGATGTCGTCCAGGGAGAAGCCGAGTTCGCGGTAGAACAGGATGTGCTGGAGCCGCTGCAGATCCTGGTCGGAATACCTGCGGTAGCCGGTCCCGCTGCGCTCCATGGGTTCCAGCAGACCGATCTGGCCGTAGTGGTGCAACGTCCGGACCGTCACACCGGCCAGGTCCGCGACCTGTCCGACCGAATAGCTCATTACTACGCTTTCCCTGGCGGATACCCGAACCGGTTGGTCGGGCAATCACGAGAATGCAGCCTGACGGTACGTCAGGGTCAAGTCGTCATCGGAGTTTCTTCGCGGACGACGACGATCGGGTGGTGCCATCCCGACGCCCCTGGACGGCACCACCCGATCGGTCAGGCCCCGGTGGCCGGCGTCAGGTCGTAGACCGTCGCGCCGCCGACCGTCGTCGCGGTGAAATTCGCTTCGACCCAGGCCTGGATCTCCGATCCGGTGCCGCCCCGACCGCCGGGCCCGCCGGCACCACCCCCGCCGCCGGTGATGAAGTAGCTGATGTCACCGGCCGTGACGTGGGCCTGGAACTGCGCCAATGTCGGCGCCGGATCGCTCCCACTGAACCCACCGATGCCCATGACGGCGGTGTCCGTCGCCAGGATGTAGCCGGCGGCGGACTGCGCCCCCGTCACCGCTGCCGACCACCGGGTCGTGGTGGCGGTCAGCAGCGCGACCAACTCGCTGTTCGTCGACGCGCCCTGGCCGCCGGGACCGGCACCCGGCACGCCGGCCGCGGCGCCCCCGGTCGTCGTTCCATCCGGTGCCTGCGTCCCGCCCGGCAGTTGCACGCCGTTGGGCAGCTCGAGCCCGTCCGGCAGCTGGCCGGAGAATCGTTGTCCGGTCCCCGTGCGTCCACCCGAAAAGCCGCCGCCCAGCGCCGACCCGGTCGGCCCGGAGGTCGGGATCGACCCGGTGTGCGGGGTCGCGGCGGTCACCACGGTGTAGGCGGCGGCCCCGCCGAGAGCGGTCAGTGAGCCGACCAGCAGGCCGATGACGGCCAGCCGGCGCAGCCGGGCCACCGACAGGACCAGCAGCGCGGCCCCCAGGGTGGATCCGATCAGCACGACCCAGCGCAGCCACGGCAGCCAGGTCGCGTCCCGGCCGAGCAGCACGAAGGACCACGCGCCGGTGGCAGCGATCATCAGCGCCAGCACGGAGCGCACCACGATATTCCGGCGACCGCGCCACAGCTCGCGTCCGGTGATCGCCACCAGCGCGGCGATCGACGGCGCCAGGGCGACCGCGTAGTACGGGTGGATGGTGCCCTCCATGAACGAGAACACTGCGGCGGTGACCAGCAGGGATCCACCCCAGAGCAGCAGCGCCGCGCGGATGCGGTCGGTTCGCGGCGCGCGGCGGGTGAACCACACACCGCCGACCAGGCCGATCAGGGCGGCCGGGATCAGCCAGGAGATCTCCGTCCCGAACGCCGTCCCGAACATCCGGCCGATGCCGGTCGACCCGCCGAACCCGGTGTTGCCGCCGAATGCCCCGCCCGCGCCGGCCGGCGCCCCGCCGCCGGTGCCGCCGGAATTGCCGAAGATCCGGCCCAGGCCGTTGTAGCCGATGGCCAACTCCCACAACGAGTTCGTCTCGCTGCCGCCGATGTAGGGCCGCGAGCCGGCCGGCCAGAGTGCGACCAGCGCGACGTACCACCCGGCGGACACCACGACCGCGGCTCCCGCCACCAGTAGCTGCCAGATCCGCGTCCACAGACTCGACCGACCGGCCACCAGGTAGGCGAGCGCGAAGGCTGGGAGGAGCAACAGGCCCTGCAGCATCTTGGTCAGGAAGGCGAAGCCGACCGCGACACCGGCCAGCACCAGCCAGCGCAGCGCGATGCGACCGACGGGAGTTTCGATCGCCCGGAGAACGAAGTAGGTCGCCGCCGTCAGCAGCAGCACGAGCAAAGCGTCCGGGTTGTTGAACCGGAACATCAGCGCGGCAACGGGTGTCAGCGCCAGCAAGGCCCCGGCGACCAGTCCGGCTGCGGGACCGGACCACCGTTTGACGGCCGCATACAGGAATGCGACCGTGCCGACGCCCATCAACGCCTGCGGCAGCAGCATCGCGAAGGAGGAGAACCCAAGAATGCGGGTGAACAGCACCATGACCCACAGCGAGGCGGGCGGTTTGTCGACGGTGATGGAGTTGCCGGAGTCCAGGGAGCCGAACAACCAGGCCTTCCACGACTCGGTGCCGGACTTGACGGCGGCGGCGTAGTAGTCGTTGGCGTACCCGGAAGCGGACAGGTCCCAGAGATAGAGCAGGGCGGTGGCGGCAAGGAGCGCCCAGAGCGCGGGCCGGGCCCATCGTGGTTCGCCGGCCGGGCCGAGGAACAGCCGGCCCACCCGGCCTCGCGGGGTCCCGCCGCCGGCGGTCCCGGTGGCGCGGGGTGGCGTGACGGGGGTGGCCGCCGGTGGGTGCAGGCTGGAGCCCCCTGGTGCGGTCGACTGGTCGGACAGCAGCTCGGTCATGATCTTTCCTTCGATCGCGGAGGGCGATGGGTGGGTCTTGTCAGGAACCGGTCCCCACGGGACCCGTTGGACGGTGGTGCGGGGGACCGGGACCGGGACCGGCCGTCGCCGGCCCAAGTGATTGCGATGGTCCGGGCGCGGGTGGTCACGGCTGGGCCGGCCGGCGGCGGAACACCCAGCCGCGCAACAACAGGAACCTGACCACTGTGGCGATGAGGTTGGCCAGCACCAGCACGGCGATCTCGACCGGTCCGCTCGGGCTCGGAGTCGACAGGTGCAGCAGGGCAAGGGATCCGCTGGTGATGGCCAACCCCAGGAGGAAGATGCCGAAGCCCCGGAACTGATGTCGCACCGCGTCGGTGCGGCCGCGGATGCCGAAGGTCAGCCGGCGGTTGGCGGCGGTGTTGCCGATCGCGGTCAGCGCCAGCGCGAGGAAGTTGGCCACCTGGGCGCCGCTCACAGTGCGCAGCAGCAGGAAGCACAGCAGGTAGGCCAGCGTGCTGATGACGCCGATGGCCGCGAACCGCACCACCTGCGTGGTCATCCCCGGCGGCACTCCGGGTGGCGCCGGTTCGAGCGGTTCCCGGCCCAGTTGCCGGCGCACCTCGGCCAGCGGGAGCGCACCGGTCGCCAGCGCGCGGCCGACCCGGGCGACGCCGTAGAGGTCGTCCTTGGCGGTGCTGAGGATGTCGACCCTGGAGTCCGGGTCGTCGACCCAGTCCACCGGGACCTCGTGGATCCGCAGCCGGCTGCGTTCGGCCAGGATCAGCAGCTCGGTGTCGAAGAACCAGCCGGTGTCCTGCACCAGCGGCAGCAGCTGCTGGGCGACGTTCGACCGGATGGCCTTGAAGCCGCATTGCGCGTCGGAGAAATGCGCGGCGAGCGCGCCGCGCAGGATCAGGTTGTAGCAGCGGGAGATGAACTCGCGCTTCGGGCCGCGGACCACTCGCGACCCGCGGTGCAGCCGGGTACCGATCGCGACGTCGGAGTGGCCGGAGATCAACGGGGCCACCAGGGGCAGCAGCGCGTCGAGGTCGGTGGACAGATCAACGTCCATATATGCCAGCACAGCGGCATCCGAGGCGGCCCACACCGCCTTCAGTGCGCGGCCGCGGCCCCTCTCCGAAAGGTGCACGGTGCGGACGCCGGTCAATTCGTCGGCCAGCTGATCGGCGATCGCCGCCGTCCGGTCGGTGGACGCGTTGTCGGCAATGGTGATCTGGAAGGTCAGCGGTACCCGGGTGGACAGGTACTCGTGCAGTCGGCCGACGGCGCGGCGTAGATCCGCCTCTTCGTTGTGGACCGGGATGACGACATCAAGGGCCGGCCCGGTGATCCGGGTGGACGCGCCGCCGACGGCCGGCAAGGCTTCATGGGTGTCACCAGGGAGGGTGTGCGCGCTCATGATGATCACAGTCCGGCCGCGGGCTGTGCCAGGCGCAGGCCCTCACTGTGCTGCGGCTGTGGGCGACAGGTCGGGTGCGCCCGGCCGTCAGTCGGTCTTGCGCCATCCGGCAGCCGTGCCGGCGGGTCGGAAACCGATGGCCTCGTTGACGTCCAGCATGTGCCGGTTCTCCTCGGCGTTGAACGTGGTCACCAGGTGCGGACCGGGAACGATCGAGGCCAACTCACCCAGATTGGCTGCCTTCACCAGCATGCCGAGCCGATGACCGCGGTGTTCCCGCGAGCACCAGGGTGTCCATTTGCTGGGCCGGCCGGCTGCGATCGTCGGGCACCGCCAGTTCGGTGAAGGCGACCAGCCGGCCCGTCGGGCGGTGCACGGCCGCCATCGTCAACCTGGTCCGACGGCTGACGAGGAGAGCGTCGTCGTCCTTGGCCAGCCGCGCCGCGGTCCACGGCTCCTCGTCGATCTCCAAGCCGGCGGCCGGGGCGTCGGTGCTCATCCTGGTGCGCAGCACCAGCAGATCCTCGATCCACTCCGGCGGCGTGCGATCGTGCCACCACACCAGCGCGTACTCATCGCCGGCGGCCTGCTGTGCGGAGCGGAAAACTGCGTCCAGGCAGGCCTTGTCGACCGGGAGGTCGAGGAAGCTGACGCGTTCGATCTGTTCCAGCCGGTACCCCTGCGGAGCAGGAACCGCACCCCCGGGTCACCCATCGGCAGGTCGCCGAAGCCGGTCGGGCACGGCAACCGGTCGCCGCCCGCGGTGGCGGTATGCATGGCCTCGGCCTGCAGGATCTGCCGGCCCGACGTCGCCGCGAGTGACTCCACCCGGTCGAACAGCGCCGTGCCGATCCCGCGCCCGCGGAAAGGTGCCAGCACCTCGGCGAGCAGCCAGGACGAGTTGCTGCCCGGCGCGATGGACCAGTCCAGCACCGCGCGACCGACGATGCGCCCGTCGACCCGGGCGACGAAGATGCGCTTGGGCGCGAATTCCTGATTCTGGTAGACGGGCAGCAGTTCTCGGGCCGTGCAGGACAGTGCGTCGCTACCCAGGATGTGGGCCTCGATCCGGTTGCGTACCTCCACCATCTCGATGAAGTCGGTGGCGTCGGGGGAATCCACAGTCGACGGGATGACGAGTTCTGCAATGCCGACGGCGCGAGAGGCGGCTGTCGTAGGGTCCACCGGGCCGGCGTGGACGGTGGTGGAGATCGTGTCGGACATCGGGCACCTCGGGGCGAGGAGAACGGATGGTTTGCCCGATTGGAGCCCACATGGTGCCCAGGCACAATTGAATTTGTTCGTGGTTTAGTGCGGTTGTCGCACTACTTGCTCAGTGACTGCTGCGGCTACCAACGGCGATCCTGCTGCAGCACCCACCGCGGATCTGGCTGGGGGACGGGCAGAATCAATGCCGGCGGTGGCTCACCCGGGAGGCCCGCGGTCCGAATCGCGGCTTGCGCACGCCGCTGGATTCGATCAGCCGCACCAGCCGGTGCCGGTGGCCGCGCCAGGGCTCCAACAGGTCGAGCATGCCGGCGTCGTCGACGGGTTTGCCGACCAGCGCCCATCCGACGAGAGCCGCTAGATGGAAGTCCCCGACGCTGACCGTGTCCGGGTCCCCATGTGCGCGTTGGACGATCTCGGCGGCCGTCCACACCCCGATCCCCGGCACCGTGCGCAGCGCGGACACCACCCGAGGGCCGCCCCGGCCGGATTCGACGGTGCGTTGTAACCCGTCGGCCACCCGGACCGCGGCCGCGATCGTTGCCGCCCTGCCCGGGTCGACGCCGGCGACATGCCATTCCCAGGAAGGGATCCGGCCCCATACGAGCGGCGAAGGGCAGACCCGCATGCCGGCCGGCGCCGGGCCGGGTGCGGGGGAACCGTACTTCGTCACCAATTCCCGCCACGACCGACGAGCGTCGGCACCGACCACCCGCTGCTCCAGCACCGCCGGCACCAGGGACTCGAAAACCAAGGTGGTGCGCGGGATCCGCAGACCGGGCAGCGCGCGGCGGGTGCGGTCCAGCAACGGGTGGGTCGAGCTGTCCAGGCCCGACCAATCGTCGTCCGCCCCGAGCAGTTCGGGGACCTGCCCGACGGCCCAGTCCGCGCCGGCTCCCCAGCCGGTCGCTGTCACCTTGCCGCGGTCACCGGTCAGCTGCAGGGTGGCCGGTCCCTGCGGGGTCAGGCAGGTCCGCCAGATTCCGGTGGCGTCGAGCCGCAGTGTCGGGTCGAGGCCGCCGCGATGCAGGGGGGACAGGGTGCGGCGCGGGTCCACCGGGTAATCCGGGGCCCAGGTGCTGGTCAGCGCGGCCGTCGAAGGCCGTGCCTCGGCGTCGGTCACCGCTCCACTGTGCCATCGGTTCACCGCCAGAGCGGGCCGGCCGGTCGCCGGCCCGGCACAGTTCACCACCACGGTCCGCACAGCACCCGGACAGGTGGGCTGGGCAGGCTCGGCTTGCCGGCCCCGGGTGGATTCGTCCCCGAGCCCGACACCACCACAGCCGGGCACCACCAACCAGCAACCACCAACGAAGGAGCGACCACCATGGGCGAGCACACCGAGCCGGATCCACGGGACGATGCCGGACCCGACAGCGCGGTGCCGGATGTCGACGAAACCCGCACCGGGTCACCGCGGGCCCCGGGGTCGTCCGACGCGGCGGTCAACGCACCGGCGCACGACGACTGGACCCGAGGCTACCCGGCGGCGCGGGGTAACCCCGCAGCGGGCCCTTCGGCGCCCGGTCATTCCGCTCCTGGTTACCCCGCGGCGGGGAGCGCCGGCGACCCGATCGGCTATCCGGCACCGGACGGCCATCAGCCCGGCAATGGGTACCAGCCCTGGAACAGCTACCAGGGGAACGGCGATCAGGCCACGGGCACCCAGCCCACTTGGGGCGCCCCGCAACAGATCTGGCCTGACGGCAGCACGCCCTCCGGTGGCCGGACGCCGACGAAGCAGACGCCGACGAAGCAATGGAAGAAGGTCGCCGGCGGCGTCGCGCTGGCCGCGGCGGTCGCGGTCGGCGGAGTCGCCGCGGTGAGCGCGGCCAACGCATCGAGTGGTGGCAACTCCTCCGCGACCGCACCAGGAGGTGGTGCGGGTCCGGGTGGCTACGGCGTTGCCGGGTACGGCCGGGCCGGGGACGGGTCCGCGATGCCGGGCGGCGGCGGGTTCGGCGGCCGGGCCGGGGCGATGTCGCTCGCCGGCGCCCTGCACGGCGAGTTCGTGGTGCAGGCCGCTGATGGCACCACCCAGACGCGGCGGCTGCAGAACGGCACGGTCGGCGCGGTGTCGGCCGATTCGTTGACGGTGACCAGCTCCGACGGCTTCAGCGCGACCTACCTGGCCGGCGCGGACCTGGATCTCTCGGCGATCGCGGTGGGCGATGGCGTTCGCGTGCTCGCAACTGTCGACGGCAGCACCGCCACCGCGACTGCCGTGCAGTCCGGCACCGATGGACTGCCCGCAGATGGCGTCGGTCCGAGCGGCGGCCCACCGGGCGGCGCCGATGACATGCTGCCGCCGGACGCGCCGCAGACGGCGCCGCAGCAGACGGCCCCGCAGACCTCCTGACCTCCTGGCCTACCGGTCGGGCCACTCAGCCGAACAGTGCCATCAGGTTGCCGCTGTAGAGGGCGACGAAGGCTGTTGCCACGACGGCCGTGGCCATCACCGCGACAGCGATCGGTCGGGCAGTGTGCAGGCGCCGAACTGCGACCCACACCAGCAGTCCGGCTTTCAGGAATTCCGCCCGCCGGACTGCTGCGCGGTCACCAGAACAGGGCTCGGATTCACGCCGGCCATCGCATGGGGCAGCCGTACGGTGAACGTGGTCCGGCCCGGCCGGCTCACCACCGTCACGGTGCCGCCGTGCGCGGCCACGACGGCGTCGACGATGGCCAGTCCCAGGCCGGTCGACCCGGCCGCCCTGGAGCGCGACGAGTCACCCCGGACGAACCTGTTGAAGATTTCCGACTGGAGCGCCACCGGGATACCGGGCCCATTGTCGGTCACCGTGACCACTGACGCGCCGGGCTCGGTGCGCAACCCGCACCACACCGTCGTGCCGGCCGGGGTGTGCGTGCGGGCGTTGGCCAGCAGGTTCGCCAGCACCTGATGCAGCCGGGCGGCGTCGCCGACCGTGGTCACAGGTTCCTCCGGCAGGTCCATCTGCCAGCGGTGGGTCGGGCCGGCCACCTGGGCGTCGGACACCGCGTCGACCACCACCAGGGTGAGATCGACCAACTCCGCCGACAGCGGCCGGCCGGAATCCAGCCGGGCCAGCAGCAACAGGTCGTCGACCAGCGTCGTCATCCGGGCCGATTCCGATTCGACCCGGCGCAGCGCGTGCGCGACGCCTTCGGTGTCGTCCTCCTCGCGCCGGGCCAGTTCGGCATAGCCGCGGATGGCGGCGAGCGGCGTCCGCAGTTCGTGCGACGCGTCGGCCACAAACTGCCGCACCCGCATCTCCGAGGCCTGCCTGGCGACCAACGCTTTGGAGACGTGACCGAGCATCTGGTTCAGCGCCGCGCCGACCTGACCCACCTCGGTGCGGGTGTCGGTGTCCCGCCCGGGCACCCGGACGCCCAGGTCGACCTCGCCGCGGTCCAGCGGCAGGGTGCTCACCTGGCGGGCCGTCTGCACCACCCGGTCCAGCGGCAGCAGTGCTCTCCGAACGATCCAGAACACTACGAGACCGCCTGCCAGCAAGGCGATTCCGGCCACGATGCCCATGATGATGCCGAGTTGGACGAGGGTGGTCTGCACGGCGCCCAGCGGCTGGCCGCTGATCAGCGTGGTGCCGTTCACCGTCGAGGCGATGACGCGGAAATCGCCGAACTCGGCGACGCTGATCGTGTGGATCTTCCCGTCTGCGGGCAGGCCGACCAGGGTCGAGTCGGCATCGTCCGGCACGGATGTGCAGCCCAGGGAGCCCTTTCCGTTCGGGGTCAGGACGCCGGAGGCGGTGACCTCGCCGTCCCGTACCACTGCGGACAGCCCACCCAGCGTCTGCCCCGGCCCGAACTCCGGGCGGCCCGCGTCGTCACCGTTCTGACTGGCGCAGGTCAGCGATCCGGACAGCACCAGCCCGCCGGGCCGCGGCCGGTCGGGGCCCAGGGCGAAGTCGTGGATCTCGGTCAGCTGGTTGTCGACCTGGCGGACCAGGTAGCTGCTGAGAAACACCTCCGTCGTGACGCCGATGACCGCGCAGACAGCGGTGATCAGCGCGACGATGCCGATGATCAGCTTCGCGCGCAGGGTGAGCGGGCGACGGGTCGGTGCGGGGTGGTCCGGGGCTGCGTGCAAGAGGGGTTCGGCGATCGGGCCGACCGCCCGCTCAGGTGGCGGGCTTGAGGACATAACCGAAGCCCCTCATGGTGTGGATCATCGGTTCCCGGCCGGCATCGATCTTCTTGCGCAGATACGAGATGTAGAGCTCGACGATGTTGGCCTGACCGCCGAAGTCGTAGTTCCACACCCGGTCCAGAATCTGTGCCTTCGACATGACGCGCTTGGGATTGCGCATCAGGAAACGCAGCAGTTCGAACTCTGTGGCGGTCAGGCTGATCAGATCGTTGCCGCGGCGGACCTCGCGGGAATCCTCGTCGAGCACCAGGTCACCGACGACGATGGTCGCCGAGTCGGTGGTCAACGCCAGGTGTGAGCGGCGCAGCAGGGCGCGCAGTCGCAGCACCAGTTCCTCGATGGAGAACGGCTTGGTGACGTAGTCATCGCCGCCGGCGGTGAGACCGGCGATCCGGTCGCTGACGTCGTCCCGCGCGGTCAGGAATAGCACCGGCATGCGTTCGATATCCGCCCGCAGCCGGCGCAGCACCTCCAGACCGTCGATGTCGGGCAGCATCACGTCGAGCACCACCAGGTCGGGGCGGAACTCGCGGGCCGCGGCGATCGCCGTCATCCCGTCGGCCGCGGTGCGAACCTCCCAGCCTTCGTACCGTAGGGCGAGTCCGACCAGCTCCGAGAGGGTCTGCTCGTCATCGACGACCAGAACTCTGATCGGCCGGCCGTCCGGTCCGCGAAGCGCCGCACGATCAACGGGTGCACCGGCGCTGGACAGTGGGCTGCTCACGCTCATGGGTATCGATCCTGGGCGCCGGCTGTGTGCTGTGTTTAGGTCCGACCTGTGCGGTTGCTGTGCGCTGCCGCCACCCGGCTCAGCTGGCGTACACCTGACCGCCGGAGACCGTCACCTTAACCTGGGCCAGCGACTGCTGGGCCGGCCCGTTGAGCACCGCCCCGGTCTTCACATCGAACTTCGACCCGTGGCACGGGCAGGCGCCGCTGGCCGCCACCGTGCAGCCCTGATGGGTGCAGATCGCGGTGTGCGCGACGACAGTCCCGTTGGCGGCCGCCAAGATGACCGGTCCGGACGGCGCGTCGGCGCTGACCGACCCGGCGGACTCCACGTCGGCCACCGCGGCCAGCGGGGTTCCGCTGGGTGCCGCCGCCGCGGAACTGGCCGCGGCCGAAGGAGCGGCGGCGGACGACGCGGCAGCAGTGGGAGCGGCGGCCGAGGTCGCCTTGGAGCCTGCCGCGGCGGAGGTGCCGGCCGCCGCCGAACTCGATGCGGCCGTGGTTCCGGCCGCCGGCGTCGAGGTCGAACCGCAGGCGGTGACGGCCGCGAGGACCGCCGTCCCGGATGCAGCGATGACGGTGCGGCGGGGCAGAGCGCGAGGCGCAGGGGTCACAGCGGATCCTCCGAAGATCAGGACGGCCGACGCGGCGGCCGGTCGTCAGATGGGTACTCCTCCCCTGATACTCGCTGACCGGGGCCGCAGGGTTCGATCGTCGCCGGGAATTAACGCAGTCGTCATCCGAACGAGTCCGGCGACCCTCGCGCCGGGTGGGGCGGGTGGTCGGCGTGTCCTGCGGGCAGAGTGTTCATCATGAAGCTGCTGATTCTCTCCGGGTGCGTGGCCGCCGCCGCCGCCTCCGCCGTCGCCGGTGCGCTGGCCACCGATCCGAACTCCGCCTATTACCGCACGCTGGACAAGCCGAGCTGGCAGCCTCCGCCGCCGGTGTACGGCATCGTCTGGACGCCGCTGTACGCCGACATCGCGCTGTCGACCGGGCATGCGATCTCCCGGCTGGGGGAGGCGGGACGGGTCGCCGAACGGCGGGAGCTGATGGGCGCCCTTGCGGTCAATCTGGGGTTGAACACTGCCTGGTCGTGGCTCTTCTTCCGCAATCACCGGCCGTGGCTGGCGGCCACCGAGTGCGCGGTGCTGACCGCGAGCTCGGCCGATCTCGTGCGTCGAGTGGGCGCGGCTGATCGCCGGGCGGGCCTCGCGCTGGCCCCCTACCCCGCGTGGTGCGCCTTCGCCACCGCGCTGACCGTGGCGATCGCTCGGCGCAATCCGCGGTCGGCCATCCGGGCTCGGCTGGGCGCGGGCTGACCCGGGAAATTCGATTCGCTCAGGTCGATTCGGGAATTGCACGACCGGCGAACAATTCCACCGGACGAGGTGGGACGACCCCTGTGGACAGGGCCGAATGGGGTTATCGTGCAGGCACACCCGTTCTTCTGACATGGTCGTCGATCAGGAGCCCCGTCAATGACTCGGACCCGTGAACCCCGCGTTCAGACGCGGGTAGTGCATGGGCACCGCCGGGCCTTCGTGCAGGTCGGCCGCGGACCGGCGCTGTTGCTGTTGCACGGGCTCGGCTGCGACCACACCACCTTCTCGGCGGTCATCGAGCGGTTGTCCCGCCGATTCACCGTCATCGCCCCCGACCTGCTCGGGCACGGCGCGTCCGACAAACCGCGCGCCGATTACACTCTCGGCGGGTACGCCAACGGAATGCGCGATCTGCTGGCCGTGCTGAACATCGACCGGGTGACCGTGGTCGGGCACAGCTTCGGCGGCGGCATCGCGATGCAGTTCGCTTACCAGTTTCCGCAGCACACCGAACGGTTGATGCTGGTCGCGCCCGGCGGGCTCGGCCGGGAGGTCAGCCCGGTGCTCCGCGGGCTCACCCTGCCGGGCGCCGGGACGGCAGTTGCCATTGCGGCGTCGCCGCCGGTGCTGGCGGTGGCCCGCTTCCTGGGGCAGTGGGCCCACGCGGCCGGCCTGCCGGGCACCGCCGACATCCCCGGCGCGCTGTCCGTGCTGGCCGGGAAGAGGGACCCGCACGAGCGGGAAGCCTTCCTGCACGTGCTGCGGGCGGTCGTCGACCGGCGCGGCCAGGTTGTCACGATGACGGACCGGGCCTACCTCGCGGCGAACATGCCGACCTGCGTGCTGTGGGGCGCCAAGGACTCGGTGCTGCCGGTGGCGCACGCGGAGATCGCCCGGCGGACTTTCCCTGGGGCGCGGATCGAGATCGTCGAGGGCGGCGGTCATTTCCCGCACGAGGAGTTTCCCGATCGGTTCACGTCCGTGCTGACCGACTTCGTCCGGAGCACCAGCCCGTCGGTGCACGACCCCCAACGGTGGCGGGAGTTGCTGCGGCGTGGTCGAACTGCGCAGGACCGCACCGTGCGCCCGACCCGGTTGGCCGCCGCCCTGGCGGCGTCCGGGGCCGCACCCGCCTGACCCAGGGCCGTGCCGGACGTGCGTCCGATCGGGTCTGCGCCCGACTTAGGTGCTGTCGCCGATTGTCCCCGTGCGACAACATCTTCCACCCGGACTGCGGTCAGTGCTGTGCCGGTCAGTGCTGTGCCAGGTCAGGGGTGCGACCCCGGTCGAAGGCATCCCGGTGGTCCCTGATCTCCTGATGGTGGTCGGCGGCCCAGGTGACGAACGCTCGGGCAGCCGCTCCCACCCGGCCATGGCGCACTGGTGGCCGGCTACTCCTACTCCGCCGGCGGCGGTACGCACAGCACCGGGCGGCTCGACCAGTGCAGCAGCTTGTGCGGCGTCGATCCCAGCATCGCGCCGCGCAGCGGGCTCTCGCCGTAGGTGCCGACCACGATCAGCCGGGCGTCATGCTTGTCCGCCGAGGCCAGCAGGGCGTGCGCCGGTTTGTCGTCGACCAATTCGACGATCGACTCGACGCCCGCCTGCTGTGCGGCCGCGACGGCATGACCGAGAGCCGCCCGCCCCACTTCGGCGAGGGCGGCGAAATGTGCCGTGAACTCCTCGCCCATCCTGCTGGGCGGCTCCGCGCCGTAGACGAGCACCAGGGTGTCGTCCAGCAGTTTGGCCAGGTCGATCGCGTATCGCAGGGCGCGCTTGGCGCCCGGCGATTCGTCATATCCCAGGACGATGCTCACCTGGCCACCTCATTGCCGTCGGAGTCCCGGGTGCCGCCGGCGGCCAGCACCGGGTCTGCCACGCCCGGCTTCTCCTGCCAGTAGCGGCCGTCCTTGATCCGCCAGAACAGCATGAAGATCACCCCGATGACGAAGACGCCGATGCCGATCACCAGCGGCGGGCCGACCCCGAACCACGCGACGCCGGTGTAGGAGTTCTCCGGGTCGGACATGTCGATGATCGACTCTATCAACAGCCAGAAGAGCATGATCGCGCCGACGACGGGGCCGACGCCGATCAGCAGGAAGTTCTTCGCGCTCTTGGTCAACTCGTGCCGGTAGTAGATCGCGCAGGCGATGCCGGTGAGCCCGTAGTAGAAGGCGATCAGCAGCGACAGCGCGGTCAGCGAGTCGAACAGCGCGTTCTCACTGATGACGTCGACCACCAGGTACCAGCCGATCGCGATGGCGGCCACTGTCCAGGTCGAGACGTCGGGGGTGCGGAACCGGGGGTGGATGTGGGCCAGCGCGTTCGGCATGGCGTGCCGGCGGGCCATCGACAGCCCGGTCCGGGAGGCCGGGATGATCGTCGTCTGGGTCGATGCGATGGCCGAGGTGGACACCGCGAGCAGTACCACCCAGGACCAGCCGCCCATCACCTGGTCGGCCAGCGTCGCGAAGATGGCCTCCTCGTCGGCGGCGTTCTCGGTGAGGAAATCGACCCCGGCGTAAGAGACGACGGCGACGGCCACGGACACGTAGGTGACCAGGAGCACGACCGTCGAGGCGATGGCCGCCCGGCCGGGGGTGGAGGACGCGCCCTCGGTCTCCTCGTTGAGGTTGACTGCCGATTCCCAACCCCAGTAGGCAAACACGCCCAGCAGTAGCGAGCCGGTGAGCGCCGCCCCGCCGGCGCCGAACGGGTTGAGCCAGGACAGCTCGGGGGTGATCGACCCCAGGTCGCTGGTGCCGGCGTACGCGGCGTACATCGCCGTCCCGGCGAACGCGATCAGCGCCAGCACCTGGGCGATGATCAGCACGTCCTGGACGTGCGCCGACAGTTCTGTGCCGATGACGCAGATCGCGGTCATCACCAGGATCAACGCGACGGTGAGCGCGCGAACCAGCCAGGTGTTGTCGGCCACTTCGTCCAGACCGAACGCGAGGAGGCCGTAGGTGACGCCGACGTTGGCCAGCGAGCCGACGACCAGAACGCCGGTCATCCCGATCGCCCAGCCGCCGAGCCAGCCGAACCAGGGGCCCATCGCCCTGGTCACCCAGGAAAACGTCGTTCCGCAATCGGCATCAACCCGATTGAGGTAGTAGAAAGCGGAGGCAATCAACAACATGGGGATAAAGGACGCCAACAATGCGCCCGGAGCGAATATCCCGACCAGTGCCACCATTGGCCCGATGATCGCCGCCAACGAATAGGCCGGGGATGTCGAGGCCAATCCGATCACCATCGAACTGACGAAGCCGATGGCTCCCGGTTTCAGTGTCGCCTCAGGTACTTCCGGGTCTGTCGCCATCGTGCCCTCCACGCCTGGGCCCGTTGAGGCCCGTGGTTGATATGACCGGTTGTCGTGCGTATTCGGCTGTCCCGCGCAGCTGCAGGCGGCCGATCCCTCCCCCGGGCCGATTCCCGGAGAAGGGCTCATACTGTCACTGCACCGACCTATTTGCGCATCGAAGGGTCTCTGTCGGTGAATTTTTCGGTTGAAGGGTACATCCATGCGAGTGTTGCTTGTCGGTGCCGGTGGAGTGGGTGGATCAATCGCCTTGATCGCAGCCCGAAGGGATTTCTTCGAAGCCATGGTGGTCGCGGATTACGACGAGGGCAGGGCGATCCAGCGATCCAGGTCGCCGAATCGACCGGGGACGCCAGGTTTGTCGCGGCCAGGGTGGACGCTTCCGACCCCGATGCGGTGACCGCGCTGCTGGTCGAGCACCGGTGCGACGTGGTGATGAATGCGACCGACCCGCGATTCGTGATGCCGTTGTTCACCGCCGCGCTGGCGGGCGGCGCCAATTACCTCGACATGGCGATGTCGTTGTCGAAGCCGCACCCGGTGGAGCCCTATTCACAGACCGGCGTGAAGCTCGGCGACGAGCAATTCGCGCTCGCCGACAAGTGGGAGGCGTCCGGTCAGCTCGCGCTGGTGGGAATGGGCATCGAGCCAGGACTGGCCGATGTCTTCGCCCGCTACGCCGCCGACGAGTTGTTCTCCGAGATCGAAGAGCTCGGCGTGCGGGACGGCGCCAACCTTGCGGTGTCCGGGTTCGACTTCGCGCCGAGCTTTTCCATCTGGACGACCATCGAGGAATGCCTGAACCCGCCGGTGATCTATGAGAAGGATCGCGGCTGGTTCACCACCCCGCCGTTCAGCGAGCCGGAGGTGTTCGAGTTCCCGGAGGGTATCGGGCCGGTCGAATGCGTGAACGTCGAGCACGAAGAAGTGCTGTTGATGCCGCGCTGGGTGGATGCCGGTCGGGTCACCTTCAAGTACGGCCTGGGCGAGGAATTCATCAACGTCCTGCAGGTGCTGCACAAGCTCGGGCTGGACAGCACCATCCCGGTTCAGGTCGGAGGCGTCAAGGTATCGCCGCGGGACGTGGTGGCCGCCGTGCTGCCGAACCCGGCGCACCTGGGCGACCGGATGTCGGGCAAGACCTGCGCCGGTCTCTGGGTCAAGGGCACCGGCAAGGACGGGGCTCCCCGCCAGGTTTACCTCTACCACGTGGTCGACAACGACTGGTCCATGCGGGAATACGGTGCACAGGCGGTCGTCTGGCAGACCGCGCTCAACCCGGTCGTCGCCCTGGAACTGCTGGCCTCCGGGGTATGGTCCAATATGGTCCGGTGCCGGCGTGCTGGGACCGGAGGCCCTGCCGCCCAAGCCGTTCCTGGACCTGGTGACCGGCTACGGGTCGCCCTGGGGGATGCGTGAGGACTGATCGGCCGGGGCTCGACGCCGGGCCCGCCGAAGCGGTGCGGGACGGCCGCTGACGAGGCGGGCAACGCCGGCGGCAGGTGACTGCCGACCCTTGCGGATTCATTACGTGACCGTCGCGCTAGGCCGTTCGGGGTATCACTCGTCCTGATCAACTCTCTTGCCCGGCATGACATTCGCCTTCCTGGTCCATCCCCGCACTGCGCTCCGTGCAGACATGGCGCGGGTCTGGCGCCCGCTCGGCGCGGTGCCGTCCGTTGTCTACGATCAGGCGCTGCGGCGACTCCCGTTGCCGCCGCTCCGCTTCGCCGAGGTCCGGCTGCGTGGTCTGCGGGTCGGTGAGCTGATCCTGGTGCCGTTCGGTGCGCGGCACCTGATGGTCGATCCGCGTACCGGGTCACGCAAGGTGGCGGCGGCCGTCGATCGGGCCGTGGCCTCCGGTGCGGAGCTGGTGGGTCTGGGCGGCCTGACGGCACCGGTGACGAACGGCGGGATGGCGCTCCGCAAGCGCACCGACATCGGGATCACCAATGGCAATGCCTTCACCGCCGCGATCGTCCACCGGCAGATCCGAGACCTGCTGCCGGCCGCCGCTCACGGTCGGGTGGCGGTGGTCGGCGCGACCGGCAGCGTCGGCTCCGCGGTGACCCGGCTGCTCGCCAGGGATCGAGCCGTCGATGAGCTCGTGCTGGTGGCCAGGGGATCGGCGCGGCTGGCAACGCTGGCCGCCGAGGTCGGTCGAACCGTGCCGGTGCGGACGGGCGACACACTGGCCGCCGTCGCCGACTGCGACATCGTCGTGCTGCTCACCGCCGCGGCCGACACCCTTGTGCGCGCAGAGCATCTCGCCACCGGAAGTACCGTGCTGGACGCCACTCAGCCGAGGAACACCAGTCCTGATCTGCTGGCGCAGCGGCCCGACGTGCTGTTGCTCGACGACGGCGTTGTCAGTGTCCCCGATCTCACCCTGTGCGGCGGAACACTCGGCCTGCCCGACGGGCGCACTTTCGCCTGCCTGGCGGAGACCTTGCTGCTGTCGCTGACCGGCCACCGAGGTCACTTCACCATCGGCCGCCCGACGCTCGAGCAGATCGACCGGCTCGCCGACCTTGCCGAGCACTTCAAGGGCTTCGGGTTCGTTCCGGCCGCGCCGAGCACCTTCGGCCGCCCCGCCGCCAGCACGCCGAGCATCAGACCGCTGCTGGTTCCGGCCGTCGGGCCGGTCCCGGCATGACCGGCCGCCGGCCGGTGCGCATCGTCCTGGTTGGCGGCGGCTACGCCGGCCTGTTTGCCTACCGGGCCCTCGCCGCCCGCACGGCCGCCGCGCAGACCGAGATCACCCTGGTGTCCGCGGATGACTGCCACAACTTCCATGGTTTCACCGGCGAGGTGGTGGCCGGTCTGCTGCCGCCGGCCGTCACCCGCACCCCGCTGCGAAAGGTGCTCCCGCGCGCGAACTTCCTGCACGGCAGCGTGACTCGGGTCGATCGCGGGCGGCGCACGGTCGTCATCGTGCCGGCCTCCGGCGGTGCGGCCCGGGAGCTGACCTACGACCACCTGGTTGTCGGGTGCGGGGCCCGGGAGGCGCTGGATTCGATTCCCGGGATGGCGGCGCACGGCTTCACGCTGCGGGCGCCGGGTGAGCTGGACCGGTGGCTGGAGCACCTTTCCGGACTGCAGGGGCGATCGACGGGGCTGCGGGCGGTGGATTCCCGGCCGGTGGTGATCGCTGGCGGCGGGATGGCCGGGGTGGAGATCGCCGCCGCGGCCGCCGACCGCATCCGGGCAGTGGGCGCCGAGAACCCCGTCCTGCTGGTGCATTCCGGCCCCGTGCTGCTGCCGGGTGTGCGGGCTGACCGGCCAGCAGTGGCCGCCCGCGCCGAGCGCGAACTGGAACGGCTGGGCGTCCGGGTGCTGCTCGGGGCGGCCGTCACCGCGATCGACGAGGATTCGATCACCCTGTTGGACGGCCGCCGGTTGCCGGCCGCCGCGGTGCTGGCCACCACCGGCCAACGGCCGGTGACGCTGCCGGGTCTGGAATCACTGCCGCACGACGAGCGCGGAGCCCTGGTCACCGATCCCACCCTGGCGGTGGCGCCGGGCATCTGGGCGGCCGGCGACGCGGCCAGGGTGGCGCATCCACGCTCCGGGACACCCGTTGCCGCGAATGCGCTCTGGGCCATCAAGGCGGGGAACAGGCTTGGCCGCAACCTCGCTCGGGTGGTGAACGGCCGCCGACCCCGGGCATTCGGGTATCTAGGGCTCGGCCAGGCGATGGCCTTCGGGATCGGCAGATCCGCCACCGAGCTGTACGGGTTTCCGATCCCCGGGGTCGCCGGCTGGTTGCTGCGGCTCGGCTTCTTCCTGCGGTTCATGCCGCAGCGCCGCCGCGCCGCCGCAGTGGTGACGGCGCTGGTGTCGTTGCCGTGGCGGGGTCGATTCACCGGTCCGCCAACTGTCCGTGAGGTGCACGACCTGCCCACCGCCGTAGCGGTTCCCGCGGCCTGAACGACGGCCGGCCGAAGACCTGGCTCAGGGTGTCCCGGCCGGCGGCCGGGACATCTTCACCGCCTGGTCGATGTGCGTCGCGCCGCTCATCGCGGCCCGGCGCCACGGTGGCATGCCCTCGATCTCGATCTCGAGAGAGAAGCTCAGCACCGTCCGAATGATCACGATCAGGCCGAGGACCGCGACGTTCTCGACGGTTGGGTCGACCGCAACGGTGTGCACCAGGTCGGCAGCGACGAGCACCTCGAGGCCCAGCAGCAGCACGCCGCCGATGAATTTGCGCAGCGTCTGGTAGGCATGGGTGCCGTTCCCGGATCGCCGCCAGACCATCAGCGAGAACACCCCCGCCCAGACCAGGCCGATGATCAGCACGAGGGCCCCGACCACCTCGAATCCGCGGGCGACCTGTTCCATCACTTCAGAAAAGTGCATCCCGCCACCCCACCCTCGCTCGGAACCGCGACTGACCTGCCGCGTTGGCTGTGCTGCGTTGGTTGTGCAGCGTTCGATGATGCAGCGTTCGGTGATACAGCGTCCCGCAGCGTCATGGGCGCCTCATGCCATTGTGACGGCCGTGGGTGCTGGTTCATTCAGACATCTTCGCCCGAACCGCCCAGCCTGGCGCGTCCGACAGGCAGGAGGATGATGCTCGCCGTGAAGATCATCGTGTTCGGTGCGACCGGGATGGTCGGCCAGGCCGTGCTGGTCGAATGCCTGGCCGACCCGGCGGTCGACTAGGTACTGGTGGTGGGCCGCACCTCGGTGGGTCGCCGCGAGGACAAGCTCCGCGAGGTGCTGCAGCCGGACTTCCTGGATTTCGCCGACCGCGCCGACGACTTCACCGGCGCCGACGGCTGCCTGTTCTGCCTCGGGGTCTCCTCGGTCGGCATGAGCGAGGCCGACTACCGGCGGACCACCAAGGGCATCGCCCTGGCGGCGGCGGTGCTCGCCGAGGTCGCTCCCGAGTCGGTCTTCGGCTACATCTCCGGCATGGGAACCGACAGCACCGAGCGCGGCAGGGTGATGTGGGCCAGGGTGAAGGGCGAGACCGAGAACGCCCTGCTGGCAATACCTTTCCGGGCATACGCGGTCCGGCCGGGATTCATTCAAGCCACCGACGGGGTGCGCTCGAAGACCCGCCTGTATGCAGCGATCTACTGGGTGACCGGGTGGTTGTACCCGGTGCTGCGCAGGCTCGCGCCGAAGTACGTGATCCGCTCCGACGAGCTGGCCCGGGCGATGATCGAGCTGGTCAGGCAGCGCCCGGAGAAGCGGGTGCTGGAGAGCAACGATCTGCGCGCTGCTGTGACCGGTCCGTCCGTCGCCCGCGGTCCGGCAGCCCGGCAGCCCGCTTTTCGGCCGCCGCAGGTCAGTCGAGATCGACCATCGGCGGCGCGGGCACGTCGGGCGCCAGGAAGGCTCGGAATCCAGGCGACCCGAGCACCCGACCGTCGTCGGTGACCAGCAGGAACTGATGCCCCGGCGGCCACTGCCGATGCTGCAACAGTTCGACGCCGCCGGCCACCACCGCGGTGGCGAGGATGTCCGCCCAGACCAGGGAAGGCCCGACGACGGTGGCCTGGACGACCCCGCCGGCGGGCCGGCCGGTGGTCGGATCCCAGATGTGCGCCCCGCGGTGGGCTCCGCCCGAGGTCGCGACCGCGCCCATGGTCAGGGCGACCACGGCCAGCAGGCCGTGCGGGTCGTCGGGGTGCTCGATGCCGATCCGCCACGGCAGGTCCGCGGCCGCCGATCGCAACAGCACGTCCCCGCCGGCGTTGAGGTAGTAGTCGACACCGAGCGCCGAGAGCGGCGCGGCCGCCCGCGACGCCGCCCAGCCCTTGACGATCCCGGACGGATCGAGCGCGCCGCCGCCGCGGACGTCGAACGTGCCGCCGGTGAGCCGGCGGGCGATCTCCGCGAAGTCCAGCACCTCGACGACCGCCGGGTCGGCGTCCCGGACCCGCAGTTCCCGGCGGCGGATCCGGCTGATGTCGCTGTCGGCGCGGTAGGTGCTGAATACCCGGTCCGCCGCGCGCAGACTCGCCCATACCTCCTGGACCGCCGCATCCAGGGCGTCGGGCTGCGCCACCCCGCGTAGGTGGATGGAGAACGGCAGGCCCATGATCATCGCGGTCCTGGTGGTGTACCGGGCCGCACCCGCGCTGGGCGCCTCCCCGGTGGGCGCCTGCCGGATGGTCGCCTGCCGGATTGTCACTGCTTGAATCCGGCGGCGTCGAGGGCCGACTGGAGCGAGGTGACGTAGCCGTCGGAGGTGAAGGTCGCGCCGGAAACGCCGTCGATCTTCGCACTCTGCGCCGCGATCACCTGGGCGCGGAGTTTCGGGATGGCCCTGCTGTTGATCTGGACGTCCCGCCCGTCCGTGTTCGGGTACTGCAGCGCGGTCACCTCGGTGATCTTGCCGCCCGTGATCACCACCTCGACCTGCACCAGGCCGTAGCGGGTCATCTCAGCGGCACCGTCGACGGTGGTCGACGCGGCCGCCGGTGCGGCCGCCGTCGGGCTCGCCGCGGCGGAACCAGTTGGCGCGGAACCGGTTGTGGTGGCTGGGTCCGGGCCCTGCCCGGTGCTGGTCGCGGTGCCGGTCGAAGGCTGGGTGCTGGTGACGACGCGGGCGGCCGACACCGGCGCTGCTGCGGTGGTGCCGGAATGCCCGGTGCTGGTCGGGTACAGGAACAGCACGACAAGAGCAGCCATCGTGCTGAAGGCTGCGAGCGCGATCCGCTTCATGGCCGATCCAACGCGGTCGGATCGACGAACGGCGTCAACGGCGTCACCACGAGAACTCCTCTGCGTGCACAGCGGTCTTGGGCACGCCCTGCTCCCGCAGGGTGTGCTGAACCTGAGTCATCCAGGCCGCCGGACCGCACAGGTACACCTCGCGGTCGTCAAGGTCCGGCGCCAGTCGGCGAAGTTCCGTGCCCGGGTCGATCCGACGGCTCCCGCCCCACCAGGCGCTGCTCGCCGACCGCCGCCCGGGCAGCGCATGAACCCGCAGGTCGCCGACGCCGGCGAGGTGACCGAACTCGGCCGCGAACAGGGTGTCCGGCTGGCTGTGGATACGGTGCAGCAGGACGACGGATGGTCTGCGGTATCCGCCGGGTCCGTTCGACGGTGGCTCGGCGATGATGGCCTCGGCCAGCCCGCGCATGGTGGTCACCCCTACCCCTGCGGCGATCAGCAGGACGTCGCGGTGCTCGCGCCGGTCGGCGTTCATCACCCCGTACGGACCTTCCACGACGACGGTCGTGCCCGGCTTCAGCGCGGTTAGCGACCGGGTGCCGTCGCCGGTGGCGCGGATGGTGATCCGTAGCCGGTCCCTGGTGGGAACCGCGGACACGGTGAACGGGTGCGCCCTGGTCCACCCCGGGCGGCCGAGGAAACGCCACTGGCAGAACTGGCCGGCCTGCAGGCCGAGCTTGTCCAGCCGGTTGCCGGACATCACGATCGACACCACCCCACGGGCCTCCGGAACGACCGCCAGCACCTTGATTCGGTGCCGCGCGCTCCGGACCAGCGGTGTGACGACGCGCCAGAGCAGCACCGCGGCCGCGGTGGCCGCCCAGAGCCCCCACCAGAAGACCGTGGCCACCGGGGATGCGGTGAAGTCGCCGCCCGTCCACAACTGGTGCGGAAGCGCCAGGGCCACCCCGAGGTAGGCATACAGGTGGATGAGATGCCACGACTCGTACCGCATCCGGCGTCGGGACGCGCGGATCGAGGTGACGACGACGGCGACCAGCGCCGCCGTGCCCGCGGTGGCCAGCAGCATGCCGGGGTAGACCGTCACCAACAACCAGATTTCATGCAGCACACCGGAATTGGCTGCAGCGGCGTAGCCGAGGGTGATCGCGACGATGTGCACCAGCATCAGGTCGAAGGACAGGAAGCCCACCAGCCGATGCTGTCGGGCGAGCACGTCGTGCCCCCAGATGCGTTCCAGCCACGGGATTCTGGCCATCAGCAGGACCTGGATCAGCAACAGATACGACGCGACGAGCCCGGACAGCCGGCCGATCTCGGTGGCCGGTCCGCCCACCCCGGCAAAGCCCCGCAGACCGCCACCGGTCAGCCACAGCCCGACGACCAGCGCCAGCCCGGCGAAGAAGGCCGCGACGACAAGCCGCGCGGTCATCCGGCGCCGACGGCGGCCGGCCAGATCGGGAAACATGGGTGCCCGCGTCGAGGTTGACGGCCGGGTCGCCCGGCCGTGCGTCCCGAGCTCGGTCAACGCCATGATGAAAACCACCGTCCAGAGTCGAAGGCGGGCACCTCCCGCAGCACCGATCCTGCCCACCGCTCATCAGAGCGATCTCATAGCACCGCGTGCCACCATCAGCTGGTGACCGATCCCACAATGAGCCGGGCTGCGCCGGAAGACCCTGCCGGCAAGCCGCGTCTCTTGCTGGTCGAGGACGACCGCGCGCTGGGTCCGCTGCTGGTCGAGGTGCTCGACGAGAACCATCAGGTCGATCACGCCCCGGACGGCCAGGCGGGCTTGCACCTGGCGCTGACCAGGCAGTACGACCTGATGGTCATCGACCGGGGGTTGCCGGCCATCGACGGCCTCGACCTGATCGGCCGGCTGCGGAGCCGGGGGATCAGCACGCCGGTGCTCATCCTGACCGCGAGAGGCACCCTCGCCGACCGGGTGGAGGGGCTGGATGCCGGCGCCGAGGACTACCTCGTCAAACCCTTCGAGATCGATGAACTGCTGGCCAGGCTGCGGGCCCTACTGCGCCGGCACTCGGACACCGCTGCGGTGGTCGCCCTCGGCCGGCGTCGGCTCGACGTGGCCGGTCGCCGGGTGGTCGGCGGCGGCGATGACCCGGTCGAGCTGTCCGGCAAGGAAGCCGAGCTGCTGGAGGTGTTCGCCCGGCGGCCCAGCAAGGTGTTCACCAGGCCGGAGTTGCTCTCTGCGGTGTTCGACCCGCAGGACGGGCAGGGCACCGTCGACACCTATGTCTACTACCTGCGCCGCAAACTGGGCCGGGACATGATCCGCACGGTGCACGGTCTTGGCTACCGGCTGGGCGTCGGATGAAGGCCGGACCGCGGGTCGCCTCCGACGACGACATGGTGCGCACCGCCGCCCGGCGCATCGCCTGGCAGATCTCCATCGCCTGCGCGCTTGCGGTGATCGTCGTCGCGCTCACCGCCTTCGTGCTGGGCCCGCTACTGCACCCGAGTCGCGGACCGCACGTGGAGGGCGGCGCTGGTGACTCCGACAACGACGTGCTGATCCGCGACGCGCTGGTGATCGCCGGCATGGTCGGGGTCGTCATCGCCGGTCTGGTCGGGTTCTTCGCTGCCCGCCGGGCGGTCGCCCCGCTGGGTGAGGCGCTGGCCCTGCAGCGGCGGTTCGTCGCCGACGCCGGGCACGAACTGCGCACGCCGCTCACCGTGCTGCACACCCGTGCCCAGTTGGTGGCCAAGCGGATGGACCGGGACGACCCCTCCCGACCGATGGTCGATCAGCTGCTGGACGACTCCAGGGTGCTCGGTGAGATCGTCGACGAAATGCTGGAAAGTGCGGCCCTCGCAGCCGATCCCAGCCGCGGGGAACCGCTCGACCCCGGTGGGCTGGCCTCCGAGGTGGTCGCCAGCATGGCCGTGCTGGCCAGTCAGGCAGGGGTGTCGTTGGACGCCGCCCCGTCCGGTCAGCAGCAGGTTCGCGGGTCGCGCAGCGCGCTCCGGCGGGCCATCACCGCGTTGGTCGACAACGCTCTCTCGCACACCCCCTCCGGCGGGCACGTGGTGGTCGCCACCACCGACGTCGCCGATTCGGTGCTGATCACCGTCGCCGATGACGGGGAGGGCCTGGCCGGTGACGACGGGGGACGGTTGACCGAGCGGTTCGCCAGGGGGCAGGCCGCGGCCGGCGGGGTGAATGGTGGCCGGCGTTTCGGCCTTGGTCTCTCGCTGGTCCGCGAGGTGGCGGCGGCCCACGGCGGCACCTTCACCCTCGCGGACCGGTCGGGGCAGGGCGTCCGGGCGACACTGGATCTGCCCGCGGAGCGGGCGCGGCTGTCGTCGATCTGACCCGTTGCTCGTGGTGGTTCTGGCGGTGGACGGCGAGGCTGTTGGGCGCCATAGAATCCGCAACCATGCCGGCTCACCTCTCCCGCCGCGCGTTGCTCGGCGCCGGGTTGGGGCTGCTGGTGGGCGGTGTGGCCGGGTGCACCTGGTCGCCGAGCGGGGTGACGGCCGAATCGTCCGAACGCAGTGCAGCGGCCGCCTCTCCTCGGTGTCGGCGCGCAGCCTGTCGCCGAGCTCCACGGTGTCGTCCCCCACGGCGTCCACCACCGCATCGTCTGCCACCGCATCGTCTGCCACCGCATCGCCTGCCACCGCTGCGTCGGCGTCGGATGTCCCGCTCTCGTCGTCCGGGCCGTTGACCAGTGCGCCGGCCGCACGTCAGCTGCCGGCGACCGAGATCGGCACCGGCCCGACCGACACACCGATGGTCGCCGTGACCTTTCACGGCGGGGGAGACCCATCGACCGCGACCGACATCCTCGACATCTGCGCGCAGCGCGGTGCGCGCATCACGGTGCTCGCGATCGGCACCTGGCTGCAGGCCAATCCCCAGCTGGCCACGGCGATCGTCAGCCGCGGTCACGATCTGGGCAACCACACCTGGAGCCATCCGGTGCTGTCGGACCTCGGTGCGGACGACGTGCGCGCCGAGATCACCCGCTGCCGAGACCTTCTCGTGCAGTTGACCGGTTCGGCCGGACCGTGGTTCCGCACCTCCAGCGGCCAACATGCGTCACCGTTGATCCTGCGGCTGGCAGGAGAGGCCGGGTACCCGGTGTGCTTGTCCTACGATGTCGACCCCGAGGACTGGACGGACCCCGGGGCGGCGGCGGTCCGCGCCGGCGTTGCCAGAGCGGTGGCCGGTTCCGTCGTCAGCTTGCATCTCGGTCACCAGGGCACCGTCGAGGCGCTGCCGGCCATCCTGGACGACCTGCAGGCGCGGGGACTGCAGCCGGTCACCGCGACCACCTTGCTGACCAGCTGACGGTCCGGGGGCGCCGCAGCAGCGCGTCAACCGCTTGCGGTGCCAGCACCTCCTGGATCACCATCGCGCTGGCCCCCCGGACCCCGGCCCGCGCCCTGCGGTTCGAGATCAACGGCACCCAGGGCAGTCTCGCGTTCGATTTCGAGGACACGAACGTGCGAACACTACGACGGGCGCCGGCCGGCAGAGGTGACCGGTTTCACCCGCATCCTGGTCACCGAGCCGTCCCATCCCTACCTGTCATCGTGGTGGCCGCCCGGCCACGGCCTGGGCTACGAACACGGCTTCACCCACCAGGTGATCGACCTCGTGCGGGCGATCGGGGCGGGCGGGATCGCCCGCCCCACCTCCGCCGACGGCCTGCACGTGCAGCGGGTGCTGGCCGCCGTTGAGGCCAGTTCGGCCGCCGAGAGTCGTTGGCAGTCAATACCCCTCGATGAGTCAGGAGTCCGAGATGGCCCGACCGATCACCCTGTTCACCGGCCAGTGGGCGGACCTCAACCACCTCAAGGGCCAGGCGGTATGCGACGACCCCATCGACGCGCGCCACCGCGACATCCTGCCGGACCGGATCTGGGGTGACGGCGATCCGGAGGGCGTGCGGCAGCGCGCAGCCGAAGAGATGAAGATGACGGCCAGGACGGCAGCCCGGCTGGGTGTCGACACGGTCGTCGGTTTCACCGGGTCCTCGGTGTGGAAGTACATCGCGATGTTCCCGCCGGCGTCACAGGGATTGATCGACGCGGGATATCAGGATTTCGCGGATCGCTGGAATCCGATTCTCGACGTGTTCGACGAGGTCGGCGTGCGGTTCGCGCACGAAGTCCACCCGAGCGAGATCGCCTACGACTACTACACCACCGAACGAACCCTGGAGGCGATCGGGCACCGGCCGGCCTTCGGGCTGAATTGGGATCCGAGCCATTTCGTCTGGCAGGGGCTGGATCCGGTGATGTTCCTGTGGGACTTCCGCGATCTGATCTACCACGTCGACTGCAAGGACGCGAAGCTGCGCACCGGGAACGGTCGCCGTGGGGTGATGGGCTCGCATCTGCCGTGGGCCGATCCGCGGCGCGGTTGGGATTTCGTGTCCACCGGCCACGGCGACGTGCCCTGGGAGGACTGCTTCCGGATGCTGAACACCATCGGATATTCCGGTCCGCTGTCCATCGAATGGGAGGACGCCTGCATGGACCGGCTCGTCGGAGCGCCCGAGGCGCTGGCGTTCGTGAAGTCCCTGGCCTTCGATCCGCCGTCCGCGGCCTTTGACGCGGCGTTCGCAAATCAGGGGTGAACCGGTGTCGGAGATGTCTTGGTCTGCAACGCGGCGCGGACCATGTCCAGCGCCTCGGTCCGGTCGACACCGAGGCTGTCCACCGGCAGGGTGCCGTCGTTGATCTGCTGGGCCAGTTGCAGTCGAACCTGCTCGTACGGGGCACGGCGGACCTTGCGTCGACGGCGACAATCATCAGGGCTCCTTGTCGACAGCGGGTGGGTCAGCGTGCCGGGACCCTCTCGACATCCTGACGTTCTGTGCATAGAGTGTCAGGTTGATACCTCACTCTCGCACTGGAGGAGTTCTGATGAGCAAGGTTCTTTTCGTTGTGACCGGCGCCCAGTACTGGACGCTGGCCGACGGCACGCAGCACCCGACCGGTTTCTGGGCCGAGGAGCTGGTTGCGCCCTACCGTGAGTTCACCAAGGCCGGTCATGAGGTGGTCGTCGCCACCCCCGGCGGGGTGATCCCGGTCGTGGACAAGGCCAGTCTTGCCGCTGGTGTCAACGGCGGGCAGGAGAACGCCGACGCCATCGAGGCGGAGCTCGCCGGCATCGCCCAGCTGCAGCACCCGCTCACCCTCGAGGATGTCGACGGCACCGACTATGCGGCGGTGTTCTACCCGGGCGGTCACGGACCGATGGAAGACCTTGCGGTCGACCAGGATTCCGCGCGCCTGCTCTCCGCCACGCTCGCCTCCGGCAAGCCGCTCGGCATCGTCTGCCACGCGCCGGCCGCCCTGCTGGCCACCGAGGATGCCACCGGCTCGTCGCCGTTCGCCGGCTACCGGCTCACCGGCTTCAGCAACGCGGAGGAGACCCAGGGCGGCCTGGCCGACAAGGCCCGCTGGTTGCTCCAGGACCGGCTCGTCGCGCTGGGTGCGGACTACCAGGAGGGTGAGCCCTGGGCGGAGAAGGTCGTGGTCGACCGGAACCTGTACACCGGCCAGAACCCGGCGTCGTCCAAGGCGCTGGCGGCAGAGATCGTGAAGAGTCTCGACGCCTGATGGCACCCGACCGGCTGGGCGAGGTACTGGACGCAACCTACGAGTGCCTCGCGCGGTACGGCGTCAAACGAACCACCATGGAGGACATCGCCGCGGCCGCCGGTCTGTCCCGGTCGGCGCTGTATCAGTACGTGCGGAACAAGGACGACGCCTTCCGGAGATTGGCCGCCCGGTTCCACGACCGCGCTCTGGCAATCGCCCGCGCCGCGGTCGAAACCCCGGAGCCGGCAACGGTTCAGATTGCGGCCGTGCTGACCGCCAAGTTGAATCTGGTCCTCGATCTGGCAGGTGGATCTCCGCACACCGTCGAGCTGCTGGACGCCAAGGGTCGGCTGTTCGCTGACATCTGCCAGCAGTTCAGCGACGAGATCCGTGCGCTGCTGGTCGGCCTGTTCGCCCGGACGGGCAGCACCTCGGCTACCCCCGAAGAGGCCGCTGATATTTGCCTCGCGTTGATCGTGGGCCTCGAGGGCCGGCCGGACGCCGCCCACCTGCTGCCGTTGGCCATGGCGGCGGTGCTGCGCGGCCTGCTGCTCGAGCCGGAACCCGTCACGAAGGCGGGAAGACCTGCTCCACAACCGGTTTCAGCGTCCTGACCAGGCCTCCGAGCTTCAACGGCTGCATCAGCTCTGGTCATGAAGCGCCTGGCACATTGCGCTCGATGTCGGCCAGCCACGCCGCTGCGTTGCCGTCGGAAGGTGCCCGCCAGTCACCGCGAGGACTGAGCGACCCGCCGGCAGAAACCTTGGGGCCGTTGGGCATCGCCGAGCGTTTGAACTGGCTGAAGCCGAAGAAACGTTGCACGAACACGACCAACCATTGTCGGATGACTGGCAGGTCATACGCACGTCGGCGCTCCGGTGGGAATCCGATCGGCCAACGGCCACCGTCGGTGTCGCGCCACGCGTGCAGCGCCATGAACGCGATCTTCGACGGGCGGAACCCGTACCGCAGCGTGTAGAACAGGGTGAAGTCCTGCAGTTCGTAGGGGCCGATGGACCTCTCGGTGCTCTGCGGCACCTCGCCATCCTTGATCGGGATCAGCTCGGGGGAGATCTCGGTGTTCAGGATCGACAGCAGGATCTCGTCGACCGCATCGGAGAAGTCGTCCAGGCCGCCGACCCAGCGGATCAGGTGTTGGATCAGGGTCTTGGGCACCCCGGCGTTGACGTTGTAGTGCGACATCTGATCGCCCACACCGTAGGTGCTCCACCCCAATGCGAGCTCTGACAGGTCGCCGGTGCCCAGCACGATCCCGTGGTGGTGGTTGGCCAGGCGGAAGAGGTAGTCGGTGCGCAACCCGGCCTGGACATTTTCGAAGGTGACGTCGTAGACCTCCTCGCCGCTCGCGAACGGGTGCGCCAGATCCGCGAGCATCTGCCGGGCCGCAGGCCGGATGTCCAATTCCGCACCGGACACCGCCAGGGCCCGCATCAGGGCCCAGGCGTTGGATTTTGTGGAGTCGCCGGTGGCGAAGCCGGGCATGGTGAAGGCGAGGATGTTGGTTCGCGGCAGGCCCAGCAGGTCCATCGCCCGCGCCGCGACGATGAGCGCGTGCGTCGAGTCCAGACCGCCCGAGACACCGATCACCACCTTGTCGGTCTTGATCGCCCGCAGCCGCTGCACCAGGCCGTCGACCTGGATGTTGTAGGCCTCGTAGCAATCCTGGGCCAACCGCTGCGGGTCGGCCGGTACGAACGGGAACCGCTCGATGACCCGGCGCAGGCCAAGATCGACGTCGGGCGGATCGAGGGTGAACTCGACGGTCCGATAATCACCGGAACCGCCGACAACGCGCCGGTTGTCCTCGAAGGTGCCCTGCCGGGCGCGCTCCTGGCGCAGCAGGTCCAGATCGATGTCGGCGATCGTGGTGTGCGGCTCCTGCAGGAACCGCGCACCCTGCCCCAGCAGGGTGCCGTTCTCGAAGATGCTGGTCTGCCCGTCCCAGCTCAGGTCCGTCGTCGACTCACCCTGCCCGGCCGCGGCGTACAGGTAGGCGGCCAGGCAGCGCATCGACTGCGTGCGGCACAGCACGCTGCGGGTGTCGGCTCGGCCGATGGTGATCGGGCTGCCGGAGAGGTTGGTCAGCACGGTCGCGCCGGCCAACGCGAGGCCGCTGGAGGGCGGCACCGGCACGAACATGTCCTCGCAGATCTCCACCCCGACGATCAGTCCCGGCACGTCCCGCGCGGCGAACAGCAGGTCGGGGCCGAACGGGGCCGGCTGACCGGCGACGGTGATCTCCAGCCCGACGATGCCCCGACCGGAGGCGAACTGCCGGCGCTCGTAGAACTCGCGGTAGTTGGGTAGATGCAGCTTCGGCACCACCCCGAGCACCTTCCCGCGGTGGATCACCACCGCGGTGTTGAACAACCGGGCCTGATGACGCAGGGGCGCGCCGACGATGATCACCGGCAGCAGCTCGGTCGACGCGGCGATCAGGGCACCGAGGCCCTCGTGGACGGCGTCGAGCAACGCGTCCTGGCCGAGCAGATCGTCGATCGCGTAGCCGGTGAGCGCGAGCTCCGGGAACAGCGCGACCGCGACGCCCTGCGCTGAACAGCGCCCGCTGGCGGCCGCGATGCTCTCCGCGTTGCGGACCGGGTCGGCGATGAACACATCGGCGGTGCAGGCCGCGACCCGGGCGAAACCATGCGCGTAGAGCGACGAGAACGTCATTCCTGCTCCTCTCGTTGGTCGCTGCGCGGTTCGGCGGGTGGGCGGACAGCTCATCATCGCTGATCGGCTCCGGCGACCCGCATTCAGCCGAATCCGCACCGAACGACCTCCGCGGGCCGCGCAGAACAGACCCTCATATTCCGCAATGTCGGGACTTTGGACACTGCCCACCACCCACCCCAGTTCCTAACGTTCACCTGGCGATGTGACTTCGCGACCGGTGCACGCTGCGAATCCGACGGTTCCCCCAGAGACCGATGGGCTCGCTAGTGCGGCAGCGGAGTCGTTTGCCCGGTGGGATCAGCGCCTCGTTCCCGACCGGATCGCCGGGTCCTGTCACTGAAACGAAGGGAGTACCGGATGCCCGCCACACCTTCCACCGCTGGCAGGTCCGCGTCGACCGCCCAATGTCTGTGCTGTGCGTGCCTGTCTGACTCGAACGCGGGCGAAGGCCAACTGGCGATCCCCGCAGCGCATCCGCCCGGCCCCCGGGTCGCCGACGGGCTTGACGGCGGGCGTGACGCCGGGATCGCGGCGAGCATGGCGAGCATGGTGAGGAATGTCTGATCCCGCAGTGACGGAGGCGGTCATGGGTGTTGTGACGATCGGTGTGGTCAAAGAAAGCGCCGAGGGTGAGCGCCGGGTTGCGGTGAGCCCGGACGGCGTCCAACGGTTGCGAACGGCGGGCCACGACGTGCTGGTGGCAAGCGGCTGCGGAGCCGCAGCCTGGTTTCCCGATTCCGAGTACACCGCCGCCGGCGCGGGGGTGGTGAGCAAACAAGAGCTCTACGCCCGGGCGGATGCGGTGCTCTGCGTGCAGCCACCCGCTGAGGCCGACCGGCAACTGTTGCGCCCCGGTCAGGTCCTGGTGGGACTTCTCCAGCCGCTGATCGACCCGCAGCTGGCGGCCGCCCTCGCCCTCGCCAAAGTGACCGCCATCAGCTTGGACGGCCTGCCGCGAACGGTCAGCCGGGCGCAGTCGATGGACGCGCTCAGCTCGCAGGCAAATGTCGCCGGCTACAAGGCGGCGCTGGTGGCCGCCGACACCTACAGCAATTACCTGCCGATGTTCATGACCGCTGCCGGGACGACCCGACCGGCGCTGGTGCTGGTGATCGGCGCCGGCGTGGCCGGGCTGCAGGCAATCGGCACGGCCCGGCGGCTCGGCGCCATCGTCACCGGTTATGACGTCCGGGACGCGGCGCGTGGGGACGTGCTCTCCACCGGCGCGACCTTCCTCGACCTCGGCATCCAGGTGTCGGCCGTGGGGGAAGGCGGGTACGCCCGCGAACTCACCGCGCAGGAGCGGACCGCGCAGCAGGACGCGCTCAATGCCGCGATGAGCAAGTTCGACATCGTCATCACCACCGCCCAGGTGCCCGGCCGTCGCCCGCCGCTGCTGGTGTCCGCGACGGCGCTCGGCGGCATGCGGGCCGGATCGGTGGTCGTCGACCTCGGGTCAAGTGCGTTGGGCGGCAACGTGGAAGGCTCGCAGCCTGGGGAGAGCGTGGTCACCGCCAACGGGGTGACCGTGGTGGGCGCCGCCAACCTGCCGTCCGCGGTGCCCAAGGCGTCCTCGACCGCCTACTCCCGGAACATGTGTGCGCTGCTGGCGCACGTGATCCCTGGCGGTGAGCTCACGGTCGATCGGTCAGACCAGATCGCCGCGGGCGTGCTGGTCACCCATCGCGGCGAGGTCGTGCACCCGGCCGTGCGCGCCCTGCTGGGCGCCGGCCCGGAACGTCCGGACGGCGCCGCAACCGCCCACCCCGCACCATCCACCGTGCCGACCGGGAAGGGGCAGGACGGATGACCTCACTGCTGTTCGCCGACATCACCATCTTCGTGCTGAGCCTGCTCGTCGGATTCGAGGTGATCAGCAAGGTCCCAGCGACCCTGCACACCCCGCTGATGTCCGGTGCCAACGCCATCCACGGTGTCGTGGTGGTGGGCGTGATGGTGCTCGCCGTGACCGCCGACACCCCGCTGGACTACATCCTGCTGTTCATTGCGGCGGCGTTCGCGGCAATGAACGTCGTCGGCGGCTATCTCGTCACCGACCGCATGCTCGAGATGTTCAAACCGCGAGCCACGCCGGCGAAAAGCGCTGCAGATCAGCCAACTTCCGAGACGACTAAAGGCGGCCGGCCGTGAGCGGTATGGATATCCTCACCCACACCCTCTACCTGATCGGCGCCGCCAGCTTCGTGCTGGGGCTGCACCTGATGAATTCGCCGGCGTCCGCTAGACGCGGCAATCAACTCTCCGCCGCGGGCATGATCGTGGCCGTGGCGACCACCGTCCTGGTGCTCGTGCAGGGCCCGGCGCTGACCGGTATCGCGGTCATCGTGCTCGTCGCGGGGCTGCTGGTCGGCGGCGGTGCCGGAATGGTCGCTGCGCGACGGGTCAAGATGACCGCGATGCCGCAACTCGTCAGCATTTTCAACGCGGTCGGCGGCGGCGCCGCGGCGCTGATCGCGATCTATACCGCGATCGACATCGCCGGGCCGGCCCCGGCGACCGAATCCTCCGGCGTCACCGACCTTTCCATCGGCCTGGACCTGCTGATCGGCGGCGTCACCTTCTCCGGTTCCCTCATCGCCGGGGGGAAACTCGCCGGCAAGATCTCCGGGGCGCCGATCGTGGTTCCGGCGGGTCGAGTGATCAATCTGGTGCTGGCCCTGGTCGCGGTCGCCAGCGGCATCGCCTACATCGCGGGCTTCGGCGGGGTGCCGATCCTGATCCTGCTCTCGGCGTCCGCGCTGGCTCTCGGGGTGCTGTCCACCCTGCCGATCGGTGGCGCCGACATGCCGGTGGTCATCTCGCTGCTGAACGCGTTCACCGGAACCGCTGTCGCGATGGCTGGTTTCGTCATCAACTCGACGCCGCTGATCATCGCCGGGGCATTGGTCGGAGCGGCCGGCGGCATCCTGACCAAGTTGATGGCCGACGCCATGAACCGCTCGCTGGTCAGCATCATCGCGGGCGGTTTCGGCACCGGTGACAGCGTCACCGCGGGCCCGATGGATGCCGGGTCCGGCACCGTTCGGGAGATCACCGTGGACGACGCTGCGCTGCAGTTGGCGTACGCGGGCCGGGTGGTCATCGTGCCCGGGTACGGTCTGGCGGCCGCGCAGGCCCAGCACGAGATCGTGAAACTCGCGCAAACCCTGGTGGACCACGGCATTGACGTCGAATTCGGGATCCATCCGGTCGCCGGACGGATGCCCGGACATATGAATGTGCTGCTGGCCGAGGCGAACGCACCGTACCAGCAGATGAAGGACATGGAGGAGGCCAATCCGCAGTTCAGCCGTACCGATGTGGTGCTGGTCGTCGGCGCGAACGACGTCACCAATCCCGCCGCCCGCCGGCCGGGCAACTCGGTATCCGGCATGCCCATTCTCAACGTCGACGAAGCCAAGAGCGTCATCGTGATCAAACGGTCGATGGGGCACGGCTATGCGGGTATCGACAACGAGCTGTACACCGATCCCAAGACGGCGATGCTGTTCGGCGACGCCAAGGTCGCGCTCACCGCATTGGTCGCGGGGCTGGACGCCTACGTGAAGTGACCCGTCTGAATCACCGCATGCAGAAGCAGATCGTCTCGACGAAGGAGGATTCATGGAGTTCCATCCCGCCGTCAATGGCGACCGGGCGGTCGATCGCACGAAGGACGTGACGTCGCTTCCTGATTTGTCGCATGGTGTTTCGCGATCCGGCCCGGTCCGGGAGCGGAGACCGGTGTATGTCGACCTCCTCCCGCCGTGCAACGCCGGCTGCCCCGCGGGCGAGAACATCCAGGCGTGGCTGGCACACACCACGGCGGGTCACCCGGAGCAGGCGTGGCGTGAATTGACCGCCAACAACCCGTTTCCGGCCATTCACGGTCGGGTGTGCTACCACCCGTGTGAAAGCGTCTGCAACAGGGCCAATCTGGACAGCGCGGTGTCGATCCACTCAGTTGAACGGTTCCTCGGCGACGCGGGAATCGAGCAGGGCTGGCAGTTCGATCCGCCGGCCACCAGCAGCGGCAAGCGGGTGCTCGTCATCGGTTCGGGTCCCAGTGGCCTGTCGGCTGCTTACCACCTGCGCCGACTCGGCCACGACGTGGAGATCCGCGACGCTGGTCCGCAGCCCGGCGGGATGATGCGCTACGGCATCCCGTCCTACCGGCTGCCCCGCGACGTGCTGGACGCCGAGATCGGCCGAATTGCCGCAATGGGCGTGCGGATGGTCTGCGACTACCGGGTCGAGGATCTGGGTCTCGAGCGGCAGCAGGGTGGCTTCGACGCCGTCTTCGTCGCGATCGGTGCGCACCTGGCCAAGCGGGTGGACATTCCCGCCAAGGACGCCGCCCCGATCGTTGATGCGGTGGAATTCCTGCGCACCGTGGCGTCCGGCGGGCGACCGGCGATCGGCCGGCGGGTGGCGGTGTACGGCGGCGGTAACACCGCTTTCGATGCCGCTCGGGTCGCCCGGCGGCTCGGCGCCGACGAAACGGTGATCGTCTACCGGCGCACCCGCGGGCAGATGCCGGCCCACGAGGAGGAGGCCCAGGACGCAGAACGCGAGGGTGTGCGCGTCAACTGGCTGCGCACCATCACTGCCTTCGAGGGCGAGGAATTGCAGATCGAGGTCATGGAACTGGACGCGGACGGCTTCCCACAACCGACCGGACGCTTCGAGACGCTGGCCGCGGACACCGTGATCATGGCGGTCGGCCAGGTCACCGAGTCCGCATTCCTGCACACCCTGCCCGGCGTCGAATTCGAGCGGGACGGCACGGTGAAGGTGACTCCGTCGCTGATGACCGGCTGCGCGGGCGTGTTCGCCGGCGGCGACATGGTGCCCAGCGACCGCACCGTGACCGTCGGGGTCGGGCACGGCAAGAAGGCCGCCAAAC
>Ga0208851_1000001_pt1 | contig 142817 bp, 136 predicted proteins | sample NGESurshal092012_FD_184481 | JGI IMG/M metagenome (GOLD analysis project Ga0208851, IMG submission 184481) | Arctic peat soil microbial communities from Barrow, Alaska - NGEE Surface sample 415-2 shallow-092012 (SPAdes) | ecosystem: Environmental > Terrestrial > Soil > Wetlands > Peat ... | reverse complement strand
GCCGTGGTGCCGCTCGCCTAGGCTTCGGCGTACGCGGACGTGGTGGAATTGGCAGACACGCAGGATTTAGGTTCCTGTGCTCTCGAGCATGCGGGTTCGACCCCCGCCGTCCGCACCTGTGCTCCCCGTGACGCACACTCGCCCCATGGCAGACGTCGTGGTCGTGGACAACCGGGACTTCTGGCGCGTCGAGGCGCACGTCGACGGCAAGGTCGCGGGCTTCGCCGCCTACCGCGACCGCCCCGGCAGGCGCGTGTTCACCCACACCGAGGTCGACCCGGCCTTCGAGGGCCAGGGCATCGGCGGCACGCTGGCCCGCGCGGCCCTCGACCGGGCGCGCGACGAGGGGGTCGGGGTCGTGCCGCAGTGCCCGTTCATCAGCGGCTGGATCGACAAGCACCCGGACTACGCCGACCTCGTCGTCGCCTGACGCCCGTCGCCTGCGCCTGAGCCCGCGCGACCTCGCCCGCTAGCCGTCGTCGACGAGGTCGGACGGCGCGCGCATCCGCCATGCGTCGGTGACCAGCTCGTCGAGGCGATCGACGTCGACCTCGTCGAGCCGCAGCATGAGCAGCGGCCACCCGTCGTAGCCCGACGTGGTGAAGAACAGATCTGGTTCGCCGAGCAGGAGCGCCTGCTTCTCGGCCTCGTCGCCGACGTAGAGCACCGCGATGTCGGTGCGGATGACCCGGCGCTCGCCGGGTCGGCGCTCGGGGTAGGACCACACGAATCCCTTGTCCCCCACGCGGAAGTCGAAGCCGGCGCTCTCGACCTCCGTGACGTGCCGGAGCGCCAGAGCGATCCGGCGGACGGCGGCGGCGTCGGCCATCTCGTCCGCCTCAGTCCTCGGGCAGCAGGTCGCGCAGCACCGAGGCGAGGGCACGCAGGGCGTTGCCCCGGTGGCTGACGGCGTCCTTCTCGTCGCTGCTCATCTCGGCGCTCGTGCGGGTCTCGCCGTCGGGCACGAAGATCGGGTCGTAGCCGAAGCCGTTCGTGCCCCGCGGGGCGCGGACGAGGTGACCGCGCATCTCGCCGTGCACGACTGCCTCGCGGCCGTCGGGCAGCACCAGGGCGACGGCGCAACGGAACTGCGCCCCGAGCCGGTCGTCCGGGGTGTCCCCGAGCTGCGCGAGCACGAGCTCGAGGTTGGCGAGGTCACCGTTGCCGCCGCTCCAGCGCGCCGAGAGGACGCCCGGCATGCCGCCCAGCGCGTCGACGCACAGACCGCTGTCGTCGGACACGGCGGGCACGCCGGTGGCGGCGCAGACGGCGCGCGCCTTGAGCAGCGCGTTGCCCTCGAACGTCGGCTCGGTCTCGGGCACCTCGGGGACGTCGTCGAAGGCGTCGATGCCCACGACCTCCACGTGCAGCCCGGCGTCGTCGAGGATCCGGGCCATCTCCTCGATCTTGTGGGCGTTGCGCGAGGCGAGGACGACGCGGGTCACGACTGCCCGAGTGCCGCAGCCTGCAGGCGGGTGAGCTCGGCGCAGCCGGACGCGGCCAGGGCGAGCAGCTCGTCGAGCAGCGCCCGGTCGAACGGCTGGCCCTCGGCGGTGCCCTGCACCTCGACGTAGCGACCGTCGCCCGTCATGACCACGTTCATGTCGGTGTCGGCGGCGACGTCGTCGTCGTAGTGCAGGTCGAGGCGCGCCTCGCCGTCGACGATCCCCACGCTCACCGCGGCGACGGAGCTCGCGATCGCCTTCGCGTCCGGCTTCACGTGCCCCTTGCCGCGGGCCCACTCGATCGCGTCGACGAGGGCGACGTAGGCCCCGGTGATGGCCGCGGTTCGGGTACCTCCGTCGGCCTGCAGGACGTCGCAGTCGATCATGATCGAGTTCTCGCCGAGCGCGGAGAGGTCGACCGCGGCACGCAGCGAGCGGCCGACGAGGCGGGAGATCTCGTGGGTGCGGCCGCCCAGCTTGCCGCGGACCGACTCGCGGTCGTTGCGGGTGCTGGTCGCGCGCGGCAGCATCGCGTACTCGCCGGTGACCCAGCCGAGGCCGGAGTCCTTGCGCCAGCGCGGGACGCCGGGTGTGAACGACGCCGAGCACAGCACCCGGGTGCGGCCGAACTCGACGAGGCAGGAGCCCTCGGCGTGGTCGAGCCAGCCGCGCTGGAAGGAGACCGGGCGGAGCTGGTCGGCGGCACGGCCGTCGGAACGAGTCATGCCCAGGACCCTAATCCCCGCGAGTACCTGGTCTAGCTGTCGGTCGGAGGGCGCCCTCAGCGACAGTTGCGCCAGGTGCTCGCGGCGGGGGGTCAGACGTCGAGGACGAGGCCGGTGGCGGCGAGGGTGAGGTCGCCGTCGTAGACGGCGGCGGCCTCCTCACGCGTCTCGTCCTGCGGCGTCCAGGGGACGAGATGGGTGAGGACGAGGCGTCCGACGCCGGCGCGCATCGCGTGCTCGGCGGACTGCGCGGCGGTGAGGTGGAGGTCCGGCGGGAGGTCGGGGTAGCGGCTGAGGAACGAGGCCTCGTAGAGCGCGAGGTCGGTGCCGCGCGAGAGCTCGACGAGGTCGTCGGTGGGACCGGTGTCGCCGCTGAAGACGAGACTGCGCCCGCCCGCGTCGACCCTGATGGCGTAGGCCTCCACGGGGTGGTTGGCGGTGGCGGTGCGGATCCGGAACGGGCCGATCTCGGTGTCGGCCACGTGGTCGAGGAAGTCGAACTCCCCGGTCATCCCCGGGGTGTCCGGGAGGTCGTAGGCGGCCGCCATCCGCTCGGCGGTGCCGGTGGGACCGAGCACGGGGATGCTCGGCGCCGGCCCCTCCGGGCAGTACTTGCGGACCACGTAGTACGACGTCAGGTCGAGGCAGTGGTCGGCGTGCAGGTGCGAGAGCACCACGGCGTCGATGTCGTAGAGGTCGGCGTAGCGCTGGAGCGGGCCGAGGGCCCCGTTGCCGAGGTCGAGCAGGATGCGGTGGCCCTCGTGCTCGACGAGGTAGCACGACGCGGGCGAGTCGGGGCCGGGGTAGCTGCCGGAGCATCCGACGACGGTCAGGCGCATCAGGCGATCACCTCGGTGGCGTGCTCGACCGCGACGACCTCGGGGCCGAGGAAGCGACGGGCGAGGTGGGTGAACGGGGCCGGGTCACCGGTGGCCAGGAACCGGTGCACAGGCGGCGGCAGTGAGGGGTCGCGCTCGAGGCCGTGGGCGACCAGGGTGTGGTAGACGTCCTTGGCCGTCTCGTCCGCGCTGCTCACGAGGGTGACGTCGTCACCCACGACGTAGGAGATGACGCCGGTCAGGAGCGGGTAGTGCGTGCAGCCCAGCACGACGGTGTCGACGTCGCGCTCGACGATCGGGTCGAGGTACTCGTGCGCGACCCGCTGCAGCTCGCTGCCGCCCGTGACGCCGGCCTCGACGAACTCGACGAAGCGCGGGCACGCCTGCTGCACGAGGGTGATGTCGGGCGCAGCGGCGAAGGCGTCGGCGTAGGCACCGCTCGTGATGGTCGCGCGGGTGCCGATCACGGCGACCCGGCGGTTGCGCGTCACCCGCACCGCGCGACGGACCGCGGGCTGGATGACCTCGACGACGGGGACGGCGTAGCGCTCGCGCGCGTCGCGCAGGACGGCGGCGCTCGCGGAGTTGCACGCGATGACCAGCAGCTTCACACCCTGGTCGACGAGGTGGTCCATCACGTCGAGGGCGAACGCTCGCACCTCGGGGATCGGCCGCGGGCCGTACGGGCCGCGAGCCGTGTCGCCGACGTAGAGCACCGGCTCGTGCGGCAGCTGGTCGAGCACGGCGCGCGCGACGGTGAGCCCTCCGACCCCGGAGTCGAAGATCCCGATCGGCGCGTCCGTCACAGTGAAGGAGACTACGGGCATCGACGGCGGGCTCAGCCACCTCCTGCGCTGGTTGTGTCACGCGCCACCTGTGTCAGATGGACAACACTCGCTTCCTCGCCCTCAGGCCCAGAGCTCGCCGTCCAACGCGTCCTCCGCGTCGTCGAGCGTGCCCTCGTAGGCGCCGGTGCTGAGGTACTTCCAGCCGCCGTCGCAGACGACGAAGGCGATGTCGGCCGGACGGCCCTCCGTGACGCACCTCGCCGCGATCCCGAGCGCGGCGTGCAGGATCGCGCCGGTGGAGATGCCCGCGAAGATCCCCTCCTCCTCGAGCAGCTGGCGGGTACGCCGTACGGCGTCACGAGGTCCGACGGAGAAGCGGGTCGTCAGCACGGACGCGTCGTAGAGCTCGGGCACGAACCCCTCGTCGATGTTGCGCAGGCCGTAGACGAGCTCGCCGTAGCGCGGTTCGGCCGCGATGATCTCGATGTCCGGCACGTGCTCGCGCAGGAAGCGCCCGGTGCCCATCAGCGTGCCCGTGGTGCCCAGCCCGGCGACGAAGTGGGTGATCGTCGGCAGGTCGGCGAGGAGCTCCGGACCGGTGGTGTCGTAGTGCGCGCCCGAGTTCGCGGGGTTGCCGTACTGGTAGAGCATCACCCAGTCGGGGTGCTCCGCGGCGAGCTGTTTGGCCACCCGCACGGCCTCGTTGGAGCCGCCGGCCGCGGGCGAGGACACGATCTCGGCGCCCCACATGCGCAGCAGCTGACGCCGCTCGACCGAGGTGTTCTCCGGCATGACGCAGACGAGGCGGTAGCCCTTGAGCCGCGCCGCCATCGCCAGGGAGATGCCGGTGTTGCCGCTCGTCGGCTCGAGGATCGTCGTACCCGGACGGAGCAGACCCTCTGCCTCGGCGGCCTCGACCATCGCGAGCGCCGCGCGGTCCTTGATCGATCCGGTCGGGTTGCGGTCCTCGAGCTTGGCCCACAGCCGGACGTCATCCGACGGGGAGAGCCGCGGCAGGCCCACGAGCGGCGTACCGCCGACGGAGGCGAGCAGCGAGTCGTGGCGCACGACCGGTCAGCCCCCGGCGACGGCCGGGAGCACGGTGACGGTGTCGCCGTCGGACAGCGCGGTGTCGATGCCGTCGAGGAACCGGACGTCCTCGTCGTTGAGGTAGACGTTGACGAAGCGGCGCAGTCCGGCGTCGTCGACGATGCGGTCGGAGATGCCCGGGTGCCGCGTCTCGAGGTCGGCGATCAGCGTGCGCAGGGTGCCCCCCGAGCCCTCGACCGTCTTGGCGCCGTCGGTGTACGTGCGCAGGATGGTCGGGATACGGACCTCGATGGCCATGGCCGTGGATCTCCACTCGTCGGTGCGGCTCGGCGAGCCGGATCGTGCGGTCAGTCGTGCGCGTCATCGGGCCGGACCGGCCCGCAGGAGCAAGGACGAGCCTAGGGCGCCGTATTCCCGGGGACGACCCGGGCGCTGTCCCCTGCGGCCGCGCCACGGACGGCGGCGAGCGCCGCGACCTCCGCCGCGAGAGGCTCCGGCACGGGCCGGCACGCGCACTCCCGAGCATGCTCCTCGTGCCAGACGATCCGCTCCTCCTGGGTGGCGTGCTGGCCGAGCACGTGCGACTGGTGCCACTCGCGGTTCATGGGGTGCCTCTCGTTGCTCGTGGAACGCTCAGACGACGCTGACCTCCTCCTCGGAGACCACGCCGTCGACGATCCGGTAGGACCGCAGCTCGTAGGGGCCGTCCTCCGTGCCCGTCTCGCGGGTGGAGACCAGGACGTAGTGGGCGTCGGGCTCGGAGGCGTAGCTGACGTCGGTACGCGACGGGTAGGCCTCCGTCGCGGTGTGCGAGTGATAGACGACCACGGGCACCTCGTCGTTGTCGTCCATCTCGCGGTAGAGGCGCAGCAGGTCCATCGAGTCGAACTCGTAGAACGTGGGCGACCGCGCTGCGTTGAGCATCGGGACGAACCGCTCGGGCCGGTCGCTGCCGACGGGTCCGGCGACGACGCCGCACGCCTCGTCGGGGTGGTCGGCACGGGCGTGGGCCACGATCGCGTCGACCAGGTCCTGCCTGATCGTCAGCATGACCGTCATCGTAGGACGGTCAGTCGACGCCGTCCGCGAGCGGTTCGCTGCGCAGGCCGGTGAGGGCGGTCACGAGGGTCTCCTGCAGGAACGTGAACCAGTCGTAGAGGTGGAACAGGGCGAAGGCCGGGTCGCTCTCGGGCAGCGTGTAGAACAGCTCGTGGTTCTCCTCGCCGAGGCCGATGCGCGAGGCGAGGGTGAGCCGCAGGTCGTTGAGCGTGCCGAGCCAGGCTGCGGCCTCGCCGTCGGACAGGACCACCTTCGAGCCGGACCGGTCGAGGCAGGCGAGGACCGTGCCCGCGTGGGCGAGCTTGGTGTCGCGCAGCGAGCGTTCGGTGAAGCGCCGGAACTCCCCCGCCGCCTCCTCGTCGTCGACGTAGGCGTCGGGGAACAGCCGGTGTAGGGCCGGGTCCTCGGGGCGCTCGGCGAACGGGTCGATCCCGACCATCGCGGCGAGCGGGTCGGGGTCGCGGCCGAGCGGACCGTCGTCGGGCGTGACGAGCTCGACGAGCTGGCGCACGAGCTCGCGCAGGATGCCGCGCTCGACGTCGTCGGCCCGCAGCACGATCCGGTCCCGTGCGGTGCGCCGGAACCCGTGCACCGCCATCAGTCGTCCTTCTGCAGGGTGGCCCAGAGCCCGTAGGAGTGCATGGCGGTGACGTCGCGCTCCATCTCCTCGCGCGTGCCGCTCGAGACGACCGCGCGGCCCTGGGTGTGGACGTCGGTCATGAGCTTCGCGGCCTTCTCCCTCGAGTAGCCGAAATACGTCATGAAGACGTAGGTGACGTAGCTCATGAGGTTGACCGGGTCGTTCCACACGATGGTGATCCATGGCGTGTCCGGAGCCGTGACGCTGTCGGCCTCCGGCCGCTCGAGCTCCACCGGCGCGATTCCCACGGGCGCCATCGTCGCACGCGACCGAGCCGGGCTCCGCGGCGTCGTATCCTCAGGGCGTGTCCGACGAGCTGCTCCCTGTCCCGCCGCGCGACCCGCACCTGCCCGAGCCGGCGCTGCTGGCGCGGATCCGTGACGGGGTGATCGGCGACGACCAGGCGATGCACGGTCCGTTCGGCCGACGACGGGTGACCTACGCCGACTACACCGCCTCCGGCCGCGCGCTGGGGTTCCTCGAGGACTTCATCCGGGCCGAGGTGCTCCCCCGCTACGCCAACACGCACACGGAGAGCAGCGGCACGGGCCTGCAGACGACACGACTGCGCGAGGACGCGCGCGCGATCATCCACGACAGCCTCGGGTGCGGCGACGACGCCGTCGTCATCTTCGCCGGCTCGGGCACGACGGGTGCGATCGACAAGCTGGTCGGCATCCTCAACCTGCGGATCCCGGCCGACCTCGACCGCGCGCGCGGATTCTCCGCGCAGATCCCCCCGGCCGAACGGCCAGTGGTCTTCATCGGGCCGTTCGAGCACCACAGCAACGAGCTCCCGTGGCGCGAGTCGATCGCCGACGTCGTGCAGATCCCCGAGGACGCCGACGGCCACATCGATGCAACGCACCTCGAGGCCGAGCTGATCGCCCACGCGGGACGACCGCTCAAGATCGGTGCGTTCAGCGCGGCGTCCAACGTCACCGGCATCATGACCGACACCCGCGCGATCTCGAGCCTGCTGCACCGGCACGGCGCGCTCGCGGTGTGGGACTACGCGGCAGCCGCGCCGTACCTCGAGATCGACATGGCGGCGACGTCGGACGACCCCGCGTCCTACAAGGACGTCGTGGTCCTCTCCCCGCACAAGTTCGTCGGCGGTCCGGGGACGCCCGGAGTCCTGGCGATACGCCGGGACCTGCTCACGAACTCGGTGCCGGTGGTCGTTGGCGGGGGCACCGTGGCCTACGTCAACCCGGCGGAGCACGTCTACCTCTCGGACGTCGTGCACCGCGAGGAGGCCGGGACGCCGGCGATCGTGGAGTCGATCCGCGCGGGCCTCGTCTTCGACCTCAAGCGCAACGTCGGGCTCGACGTGATCCGGGCGCACGAGCACGACTACCTGCGTCGCGCCATCACCGCGTGGCAGGCGCACCCCGACATCGACATCCTCGGCAACCTCGACGCCGAGCGGCTGTCCATCGTGTCGTTCACGGTGCGGCGCCCGGGCGGACGCTACCTGCACCACAACCTCGTGGTCGCGATCCTCAACGACCTGTTCGGGATCCAGAGCCGCGGCGGCTGCTCCTGCGCGGGACCCTACGGTCACCGGCTGCTGGGGATCGACCTCGAGCGCTCGCACGAGTTCGAGCGCGAGATCACCCACGGGTGCGAGGGCATCAAGCCGGGCTGGGTGCGGGTGAACTTCAACTACTTCGTGAGCGAGGACGTGTTCCGCTACGTCGTCCAGGCCGTGGGACTCGTCGCCGACCACGGCTGGCGACTCGTGCCGGAGTACCGCTTCGACCTCGCGTCGGGTCGCTGGCGGCACAAGGACGGCGCGGTGGAGCCGCCCCTGCGCCTGTCGCAGCTGCACTACGTCGACGGCGTGCTGACCTACCCGAGTCTCGACGACCGGGCGCCCGAGTCCGACCTTGCCGGCTACCTCGACGAGGGGCTGGCGCTGATGCGGTCGCTGCCCGACCCCGGCACCGACGTCGCGTCGACCCGGGTCAGCCCGGACTTCGAGCACCTGCGCTGGTTCGAGCTGCCGGACGTCTGCCTCACCTGAGCGCTGGGAACCGGGTGAGCGGGGCCGCCGGCCGCGCGCAGACCATTGCCGGACATCGGCCGTGTCCGGAATCTGTTGTGGCACAACGAAACCGTTCACGAGTCTCGTACACCACTAGTACTGGTGTACAAGACTGATCCCATGCCCGAGCACCCCGACATCGACCCGCGGACCTCGTCCGACGGTGACGACCCGACCCACCACCGGTGCAACCGGAACCACGGACGCCCGCGGAACCACCGCCTCTCCGACCGACCTGGCGCGACGCCGGGCACGCAGCGACGCGCGCCCGGCTGTCCAGCCGCGCCAAGTCCGGCCATCCGTGGCGGCGGTGCGAGATCCTGGTGACCTCGAACCACATCTCTGGAGGCGGACATGTTCGGCATCGGCGGGTTCAGCGGCGGCACCACCAACGGACCGCACTACGAGGTCGAGGTCAACGAGGGCTCGGTCAACATGAAGAAGTTCACCTCGGTGGCCAACGAGCGGCACGCCAACGGCTACCGGATGGCGCACGTCTTCATGCAGGAGGGCAACACCATCGTCGTCTGGGAGCGTCTGGGCTGACGCACGAGGGCTGTGCTCCCGCCCGGATGGACGGGAGCACAGCCCTCGCTCAGCGCGTCGTGATGGTGGCGTAGGCCTTCGCCGCGGCCACACCCGTCGCGGCGGCGACGAGGACCCGGTAGCTGTTCTTCGCCTTCGACCCCACCGGGATGACGGCGAAGCCGGTGCGACCGAGCTTGTCGGTCTTCTTGGTCGCGACGGTGACCCACTTCTTCGACTTCAGCACCTGCAGCACCACGACCTGGCCCAGGTGACGCGGCAGCAGGTGGATGCCGATGGTCGTCCGAGCGCCCGGCTTCACGGGCGTCTTCGGCGCAGTCACGAGGACGTAGGTGCCCAGGGCCACCGGCCGCATGACGACCGCAGGAAGGCGGTCGTAGGTGCCGCCGACGTAGGCCCGGAACGTCCCGGTCGCCGTGACGGGCGGGGTGAACCGCGCCGTGCCGCTCGCCGAGGAGACCAACGTGGCCAGCCGTGTCCAGGTCTTGGCCTTCTGTGCACGGAAGAACAGCGTGACCGGTGCCCCCGCGACCCGGACGCCGGCCGCGGTGGTCGTGACGACGACGGAGGGGTGCGTGCCGTAGGGGACGATCGCCGGCACGGCGATCGAGGCGACGGCCGGGGTCGGCGCGATCGTGCGCGCGTAGCCGCGCAGGCGCGACCACTGGCCGAGGTCCTCGCCGCCGAGCGTCCACTGCACGATGCCCTGGAGCTGGTACTGCGCGACCAGGGTCGCCGTCGCGACGGCCGACGAGGCGTCGGCGTACCACCCCACGCGCGACACCGTGCACGTCTGGACCGCCGCCGGCGGAGTGATGACGAGCGGGCCTGTGAGGGCAGGAGTGGCGCTGATCGGCTGGCTGAGCGTCAGGACGTTCCCGGCCACGGCCGTGACCGTCGTGCCCGCGGCGATGCCCGCGCCCGTGATCGTCGACCCGATCACGACACCGGACGCCGACGAGACGAGCACCGTCGACCCGCCCGGCACGCCACCGACCGCCGTCAGAGACGCGGGCGGCGTCTGGAACGTCACGGCCGCCCCGCTGACCCAGTCCGGCGCCGTGCCCTGGTTGATCGTGACGGTGTCGGCAACCGGACCCACCGCTGTGACGACCGTTCCTAGCGAGATGCCGACACCGGTCACCGAGTCACCGACCCGCACCGAGGCTCCCGCGCCAGGCGGCAGCGTCAGCACGGTCGACGGCGTCGGCGGCGCCGGGGGCGTCGTCGCCGTCGTCGCGAAGGGAGCGGCGGTGAAGGTCAGCGCTCCGGTGACATCGGCCGTCGTGAGTGCGCTGAGCGTCACCGTCGGGCCGGGCACGGCGGACGCTGCGGTCACGGTCGTCGCGGGAGCGATGCCCGCGCCGGTCACCGTCATGCCGGGGTAGATGCCGGCGACGGAGGACACGAGCACGGTCGTCGCGCCGGCGTTGGCGCCGACGGCCACCGTGCGTACGACCGGCGGCTGGACGCGACCGGTGAAGCTGACCCGGTAGCCGAAGGTGCTCTCGTACTCGTTCGGGTCGAGGGTCACGACGGGCTGCTCGGCGAACGAGACGCCCGGAGCGCCGGAGGAGAACAGGCCGCTCACCCAGGACGAAGCGCGCTGCGAGGTGTAGGCGTAGCGACCCTTGGCCCACGCGAGATCGTTGAAGAACGCCGAGCCCTGCGCGGAGCTGACGCCGGCAGGGGCGAGGGTCGGGCAGTTGCCGACCGTGCCGGTGTACCAGTCGCGGCCGTACGTCGGCACGCCGATCTGGATCTTGCCCGGGGCGACCTGGGTAACGGCGTAGGCCACGACCCGCTGGACCCACGCGAAGGGCGAGATCGGCCCTGGCGTGGACGGCGAGTAGTCGTAGGCCATGATCCGCAGCCGGTCGACGTAGGGGCCGATCAGCGACCAGGCGTAGACCGAGTAGCCGGTCGAGTCCGACGACGTCGCGCCGCCGGCGGGCACGGTGATCGAGAGCTGCTTGCCCGTCGCGTGCAGCGCCACGTAGAGCTGCTTCACGAACGCCACCCAGCCCGGGCGGGTGCTCGCCCAGGTCGACGAGCCGTCGTTGAACGCGAAGCCCTCGAAGTCGAGGTCGATGCCGTCGTAGCCGTTCGCCGTCACGACTGCCGCGATCTGGGCCACCAGGTTGGCGCGGGTCGTCGTGCCGCCCAGCACCGCCGCCATCCGGTGGGCAGGCATGCCGTCGGTGATGGTCGGCAGCACCTTGACGCCCGTGGCGCGGATCGCCGGCAGGACGCTCGCCTTGTTGGCGGCGTACGAGGCTGCGGCGATGCTCGAGGACGACCCGCTCCACCTCGCGGTGTACCAGAACGGCGACACGTCGGTGAACAGGTCGGCGTTGGCCGCGAGGCCGGTCAGCGAGGTCGACGAGGTCGAGTTGAAGTAGCCCCACCCGGACACGATGCGCCGCGGGACGGGCGAGGTCGTGGCGTCGGCCGACGCCGGGAGGGCGACGGCGACGAGTGCGGTCGCGGCCAGGCCGGCGGCCGCACCGAGCAGTCGCCGTCGGAGGTCGGACCTGCGGTGCTGGGCGTTCATGCGTCTCCTCGCGGTCGGGCGGCGCCCGTCGGGGCGCCGTGGTTCCGGTCGAGAGGGGCGACGACGTCCGTCGGACGACGAGCACACCCCCGGGTTGCTGGCTCCACCTTGCCTCACAATCCGGCGAAACGGTGCATCCGGGAGGGGCGACTCGTCCGATTGATCCGCATTTCGTAACCCGCTGCGCCGGGTCTCGCGCAGGTCAGCGGGGGCCCCGCCCGCTCCAGGTCCAGGGATAAGCCGGGTCCTCGCACCCTCGGGCCGCCGACCCGATCTCCAGCGGTCGGAAGGTGTCGATCATGACCGCCAGCTCCGCCGTGGCGGCCGCCCCGATCGAGGCCTCGACGCTCCCGGGCTGCGGCCCGTGGGTGAAGCCCGCCGGGTGCAGCGAGACCGAGCCCATCGAGATCCCGGCGCCCTGGCGACTCATGAAGTCGCCGCCGCAGTAGAACAGCACCTCGTCGCTGTCGACGTTGGCGTGGTTGTACGGCGCGGGGATCGACATCGGGTGGTAGTCGAAGAGCCTGGGCACGAACGAGCAGACGACGAAGGCCGGCCCCTCGAACATCTGGTGCACGGGGGGCGGCTGGTGCAGCCGCCCCGTGATCGGCTCGAAGTCGTGGATGGAGACGATCCAGGGGTAGTTGCACCCGTCCCAGCCGACGACGTCGAACGGGTGGTGCGCGTAGGTGTAGCGCGTGAGCCCCTGACGCGTCCGCACGAGCACGTCGACGTCGGTCTCGTCGACCTGCACGATCTCCTCCGGGCCGCGCACATCGCGCTCGCAGTACGGCGCGTGCTCGAGGAACTGGCCGCGCGGCGAGAGGAAGCGCCGCGGTGGGCCCACATGTCCCGACGCCTCGATCACCAGCAGCCGCAAAGGATCCGGGCCGCGCGGCACGACGCGGTAGGTCGAGGAGGTCGGGAGCACGACGTAGTCGCCCTCGCCCGCCGCCAGTGCGCCGTAGACCGTCTCGACGACGCCGACGCCCGACTCGACGTAGAGGACCTCGTCGCCGACGGCGTTGCGGTAGAGCGGGCTCGGCGTCGTCGCCGCGACGTAGGACAGGCGCACGTCGCCGTTGGCGAGCAGCACCCGGCGGCCGGTCACCGCGTCGACGTCACCGTCCATCGGCACCTCGTGCGTGCGGTAGTGCGCCGGCATGAGGGGCAGGTTCGGTGCGAGCGCAGGGTCCACCTCCGAGGCGACGACCGCGTCAACGATCGCGGTCGGCGGGTGCCGGTGGTAGAGCAGCGCGGAGTCGTGGCTGAAGCCCTCGGTGCCGACGAGCTCCTCGGCGTAGAGGCCGCCGTCGGGGCGGCGGTGCTGGGTGTGGCGCTTGCGGGGCACGTCGCCGACCCGGCGGTAGTACGGCATCGCGAGATCCTCCGGAATCCTGTGAGAGCGTCCGTCTTTCGGAGTGCGGTGTCCTCTCAAAGTACGGTCGGCTAGCGTGCGCCGTGTGTCAACCCAGACCCCCGCGCAGCGTGCCGGCCTCGAGCCCGGGCGCGCGCTCGCCTACGTCGTCGGCCTCGTCGACGACGCCGCCGTCTTCCCCCCGACCGACCTCGCGGTCGTCCCCGCCGTCGCGGCCCACCGCGAGCACCAGGCGGCGGCGTACGGCGTCGTCCTGGGACCGTTCCTCGCCCCGGTCTCCCGGCTCGGCGAGGTCCTCGACGCGCTCGACGCCGAGCGCACCAGCGAGCCGCTCGACCTCGTGCTCGTCGCCGACACCGGGCTGGTCGAGGCGGCAGAGGCCCGGGCGGTGCTGCTCGACGACGACCGCGTCGAGCTGCTCGGTCTCGAGGTCGCCCTGCCGGCCGACGGACCGCTCGGCCAGACCGCGCGGCTCACCCTCGACACCCTCGACTTCGCGCTGCCGGCGGCGATCGAGGTGCCGCGCGCCGTGGGGTGGCGCGACGCCCTCGACGTGCTCGCCGACGACGGTGCCGAGCGTGCGAAGCTCCGCACCGGAGGCCCCTGCGCCGCGGCGCACCCCAGCGAGGCCGAGCTCGCCGACCTCCTCGTCGAGGTCGTACGCCGACGGCTCGCGTTCAAGCTCACCGCGGGCCCGCACCATGCACTGCGCAACACCGCCCCCGACACCGGCTTCGAGCAGCACGGATTCGTCAACGTCCTGGCAGCCACGGCAGCGGCGATCGACGGGGCTGACACCACGGCCGTCGCCGCGCTGCTCGCCGAGCGCGAGGCCATCCCTCTGCTCGAGGTCCTCGCCGCCGCCGACCCCGCCGCCGTGCGGCGGCTCTTCACCTCGTTCGGGTCGTGCTCGATCGGCGACCCCGTCTCCGACCTGCGAGGGTTGGGGATGCTCGACGAGGAGGAGTGACGATGTCGTGGGTCGACGGCGCCGAGGGCAGCGGCTACGGCGTGGAGCACCTGCCGTACGGCGTGGTCAGCCACGAGGGCGGACACTGCGAGATCGCGGTACGGGTCGGTGACCAAGCGCTGTCCTTGCGTCGGCTGCACGACGCGGGGCTCCTCGACGGCGTCCTGCTGCACGCCACCGAGGTCTTCGACCGCTGCACCCTCGACCACCTGCTCGCCCGCGGTCCGCAGGCGTGGGACGCCGTACGCCGGCGCCTGCAGACGATCCTCACCGACGACGCGCTCGCCCCGATGGCGTCCAAGTCACTCCTCCCCCTCGACGACGTCGAGACCCACCTGCCGTGGAGCGTCGCCGACTACGTCGACTTCTACTCCTCCGAGCACCACGCCACGAACGTCGGCCGGATCTTCCGCCCCGACGGCGAGGCGCTGACCCCCAACTGGAAGCACCTGCCGATCGGGTACCACGGCCGAGCCGGCACGGTGGTCGTGTCCGGCACCGACGTGGTCCGGCCGAACGGTCAGCGCAAGCCACCGCACGAGGAGCCGCCCGTCTTCGGACCGTCTCGACGTCTCGACGTCGAGGTCGAGGTCGGGTTCGTGGTCGGCGCGCCGTCCGCGCTCGGCACCTCCGTGCCGGCGTCCGCACTCGCCGACCACGTGTTCGGCGTCGTGCTGCTCAACGACTGGTCGGCGCGCGACGTGCAGGCGTGGGAGTACGTACCTCTGGGACCGTTGCTCGGGAAGTCCTTCGCCACCAGCGTGTCGGCGTGGGTGACACCGCTGGCGGCGCTGGCGCACGCCCGGGTCGACGCCGTCGCGCAGAACCCGACGCCACTGCCCTACCTCGTCGACGACGACCCGTGGGCCCTCGACCTCCAGCTCTCCCTCGAGCTGACCCGAGGAGGGTCGTCCGTGGTCCTCTCGCGGCCGCCGTTCGCCCAGATGTACTGGACGCCGGGTCAGCAGCTCGCGCACCTCACGGCCAACGGCGCGTCGCTGCGCACCGGCGACCTGTTCGCGAGCGGCACCGTGAGCGGCCCGGAGGTCGACCAGCGGGGCTCGTTACTCGAGCTCTCGTGGGGCGGGCGCGAGCCGCTGCGGGTCGACGGCCTCGGCGAGGTCACCTTCCTCGAGGACAGCGACGTCGTCACGATCCGCGGCGAGGCGCCCGGGCCTGGCGGCAGCACGATCCGACTCGGCGAGGTCACCGGCCGAGTCCTCCCGGCCCACCGACCCCGAGACGTGTGACCAGCGCGAGGTGTCACGCGCGCTGGTCACACGCCTCGACAGCCTCAGAGGCGCAGCGGCTTGACCGGGGCGCCGATCAGCCCCGGGTCGCTCTTCCAGTCGACGCCGGGCACGTCGATGAACAGCTCGATCTCGTTGCCGTCCGGGTCGGCGATGTAGAGCGAGTGCGTCACCGTGTGGTCGCTCGCCCCGAGCACGGGTACGCCGTTGGCCTGCAGCGTCGCGAGCGCCTCGCGCAGCTCGTCGTCGCTGTCGCCCACCTTGAGGCCGAAGTGATAGAGGCCGACGCGGCGTCCCTCGGGAAGCGCGGCGGCGTCCGGGCCGACCTCGATGAGCAGGAGCTCGTGGTGGGTGCGGTTCGACGGCGCGTTGAAGGCCGCGGCAGGGAACGGCAGCGGGGCGTCGTCGTCGCCGCCCAGGATGGGTCTCCAGCCCAGGACGTCGCGGTAGAAGTGCACCGACCGCGTGAGGTCGCGCACGTAGAGCACGAGGTGCCCCAGCTCCTTGATCTCCACGGTGCCTCCAGCGGTCGACGCAGGTTCGCACCCTAGCCCGGCCGGGTCTCCGCGCGGCGCGACAACGACCGCTCGACCGGTCCGCGGCGCCCTAGGCTGGCGCAGTGCTCGACTCCCCCATCACTCCGGTGCCGCTGACCTTCCGCGGATACGTCCTCGACGTCGCGACCGCAGACGACGTCGATGCCGTCGTGGCCGCGTTCGCCGATCCCGACATCGCGTTGTGGAACCCGGGAGCACGCCGACCCGGCAGCACCGAGCGCGAACGCGCGGCGCTCTGGGTCGAGGACCGCATGTCGTGGTCGCCCGACCACTGCTCGTGGGTGGTGCGCGACCCGTCCGGGCGGCTCGTCGGCCAGGTGTCGATCCACTCGATGGACGAGGAGATCGGCAGCGGCGAGATCGGCTACTGGCTCGCTCCGTCCGGCCGCGGCAGAGGAGTCGGTGCCGCCGCGGTGGACGCGGCGACGCGGTTCGCGTTCGACGCCGTCGGTCTCGCCCGCATCGAGCTCTTCCACGCGGTGGAGAACGAGCCGTCGTGCCGGCTCGCGACCCGCTGCGGCTACCTGATCGAGGGCACGGCGCGCCAGAGCTTCATCTACGGCGACGGCCTGCGCCACGACGAGCACCTCCACGCACGGCTCGCCTCCGACGACGTCGCGACGTTCGAGCTCCTGGGCTGACCGGGGCCGCTCGGGCGCGGTCGGGTCAGGGCGTCGACACCGACTCGACGCACGTCGTCGAGCCGGCCGGACAGACCCGGGTGCCGCCCACGACGAGCCGGATCACCAGGTCGGCGCTGGACATGCCCGCGTCGTTGAGCTCCTTGCGCAGCATCGCCGCGTCGATGTCGGGCGGCGGGCCGAGTGCCGTGACGGAGATCGTGCCGTTCTGGGCCGACACCAAAGCGACCTGCCATCCCGCCCGGGTCGCCCAGTCCTGCGCGATCGGCGTCGCCCTGGCCTGCAACCGCTGGTCGGCGGCGACGTTGGCCGAACCGACGCCGAGCGGGACCAGGACCACGACGACGAGGATGGCGACGGTCGCGAGAGCGCGACCGCTCATCTTCGCCACGGGATAGCCCGAGCGACGCGCCGCGTCACGCACCTTGTAGAGGAGCAGCACCACCGTGCCGGTGACGATGATCGCGGCGACGTTGGTGCCGAACAGCAGGAGCGCCTGCATGGCGTCGCCGTAGCGCTGCACCTGGAGCAGGAGCCCTACGACGGCGAGCGGCGGCACGAGCGAGATGGCGATGGCCACGCCGGGCAGCGTGTCGGAGATGTCGGAGCGCACGAGGGCGAACGCGCCGACGAGGCCCGTGGCGAGCGCGGCGACGAGGTCGATGAACCGCGGGCTGATGCGCGCCGCCACCTGCGTGTTGGTGGCGTAGTCGTCCGGCGGGTGCACGACCACGCCGATCACGTACGCGATCGCGATGACGGCCAGCGCCCCGAGGATCACCAGGAGCACGCTGCGCACCAACGGACGGTGGTTGGCCAGAACGAGGCCGACCGCGACACCGAGGATCGGCGTCATCAACGGGGCCACGATCATGGCGCCGATGACCGTGGCGGTCGAGTCAGCCACGACGCCTGCTGTCGCGATCACCGACGCGAGGATCAGCAGTGCCCAGAACCGGGTCGACGACCGGCTCCGCAGCTCCGGCTCGATGAAGACCGCGGTCGTCATCCGCTCGATGTCGGTGTCCGTGATCGTGCCCATGCCACCTCCTGTGCTCGGCACCATCGTGGTGCGCGGACGTCCGGGCCGCGGACAGGCACGCCGAAGCGGAGGCGGCACCGCGGTTTCTCGGGTAGGAAGGCCCCATGTGCCACGACGACGACAGCCGACCGCCCAGCCCACCAGTGGTCGGGGAGGTGGCGGGCCACGGGGTCGTCACCCTCACCGCGGCCGACGGGAACGCGTTCGCGGCCTACCAGGCGGTGCCGGCGAGCCCCAACGGGCGCAACGTCGTGATCCTCCCGGACGTCCGTGGCCTGCACCCGTACTACGAGGCGCTCGCGGTCCGGTTCGCCGAGGCCGGCTTCCACGCCGTCGCCCTCGACTACTTCGGTCGCAGCCAGGGCGTCGGGCAGCGCGCGGACGGTTTCGACTGGCAGTCGGAGATCGGCACTCTCACCCCGGCGTCGGTCACGGCCGATGCCCGCGCCGCCGCGGAGCATGTGCGCTCGCTCAACGGCGGCCCGACGTTCAGCGTCGGCTTCTGCTTCGGCGGCTCGCACTCGTGGCGGCTGTCGGCCACGGACATCGGCTTCGCCGGCTGCGTCGGGTTCTACGGCCGACCGCCGATGGTGGAGGACGTCGTGGACGAGATGCGCAAGCCGCTCCTGCTGCTCGTCGGCGGCAACGACCAGGCCACCCCGGTCGCCGACTTCGAGGCGCTCGACGCCCGGCTCACCGCGCGCGGCCTCGACCACGAGATGTACGTCTACGACGGCGCACCGCACTCGTTCTTCGACCGCGCGTTCGCGGAGTGGAAGCCGGCGTGCGACGACGCCTGGGCGCGGATCCTCGCCTTCACGGACCGGCTCGGCTGAGGGGTGCCCTTCTTCGCCGAGCTGACGCCGCCCGAGCCGGAGCAGCTGCACCCGCAGGCCTACTTCGACCACCCGTGGTCGAGGCCCGAGCACTGGCTGCCCGGTGTCGCCAACGTGGGTGCGGTGATCGGCCGCACCGACGACACCGCTGTGCGGCTGACGTTCCTCGACGCCTACCCGCGCGGTGCGAGCTTCCAGGTCCGCGCCCTGCTGCGCCCCGGCAGCGCCGAGGTCCTCCACCACCAGCACCCGATGCCGTTCGTCGGCGACCTGCGGGTCGGCATGCAGTGGCCCGACGGCCGCCGCGTCGAGTCGTCGAACGACTGGCACCCCAGCATGCACGGGCAGGAGGCCGGCGCCGCGGACGACTTCCACCTGGCGATGTACGGCGGCGGCGGAGGCGGCCTCAGCTGGGCGTGGGACGCCTGGATCTGGCCGCTGCCACCGTCAGGACCGGTGACGCTCTACTGCCGCTGGGACGGACGCGGGATCCCCGAGACGGCGACGGTCCTCGACCTCACCGCGCTGGTCGACGCAGCCGACCACGCCGAGGAGCTCTGGCCGCTCCCGCCCGTCCCCGAGGACGGGGCCTCCGGCTGGACGTCTTACTCCCCCATGGGAACCACGTTCACGGCGGTGGCTCCCGAGGCAGGCGACGCCGACCCGTCAGGGGACCGACCGGATCCGGGTGACGAGCACGGCTGAGAGCAGCGTGATCACCGCGGTGATCAGGTAGAGACCGGTGTAGCCCGTCGCCCCCGTCACGATGGGAGCCGCGATCACGGGCGCCAGAACCTGCGGCGCCGCGTTCGCGATGTTGATGACGCCGAGGTCGCGACCGCGGTCGATCGCCGTGGGCAGCACCTGCGTAACGAGCGCCTGGTCGACCGCGAGGTAGATGCCGTAGCCGAGACCGAGGATCAACGCCGCCACCATCGCGGCGCTGAAGATCGGGAAGAACGCGAGGATCACGGCGGAGAACGCCATCACGACCGTCGACCAGATCACGTAGATCTTGCGCCGGCCCGAGCGGTCGCTGATCCGGCCGGCCACCACCGCGGTGATGATCGTGCCGAGGGCGTAGAGCGCGACGAGCACGGTCTGGCCGCCTGCGGGGTCGGAGTACTTCACGGCGTCCTGCAGGAAGTAGAGCAGGTAGAGCGTGGCCAGCGCGTTGCCGAGCTGCATGAGGAAGCGGGTGATCCACGCCCAGCCGAAGTCCGGGTAGAGCCGCGGGCTCACCCAGAAGCCCTTCACGAACGTGAGGAGGTGGAAGGGCTCGCGCTCCTCGACCGGCAGCGGGATGTCCTTGATCCGCAGGACGAACGGCAGCACGAGTAGCACGAGGAGGATCGCGATCAGCACCGCACCCGGGACGAGCGGTCGTACGACGATGGACACGAGCGCGACGCCGAGCACGATCCCGACCGTCTGCGCGAGACCCACCCAGCCCGACACGAAGCCGCGCTGACGCACCGGCACCTGGTCGGGGATGGTCGCGGTCAGCCCGGCGTAGGCGCCGTTGATGGTGGCCTGGCAGAACCCCCACACGACCGCGAGGCCGAGCACGGTCGACTGCAGGCACAGCGCCACGATGCCGAGCGCCCCCAGCATCGCGCCGTAGAGCACCCAGGGCTTGCGCCGTCCCAGGCGGGAGGTGGTGCGGTCGGACAGGGCGCCGGCGAGCGGGTTGCCGATCACCGACATGAGCGCGCCGACACCGAGGATCCAGCCGAGCGTCGCCTCCTTGCTCGTCGGCGAGACCTGCTCCGACAGACGCGGCAGGAGGCTGGTGATCGGCGCGTAGAACGCCAGCATGATGCCGAGGTTCGCCAGGACGACCGCGCTGATGTATCCGCGGCGTACGTCCGAGGTCGGCTCGCGCAGGGCGAGCGGCAGCGTCGCTGACGAGGCCGCGCCGTCCGCCGAGCTCACGCCGGGCCGCCGAGGAACGCGCGGTACCACGAGTAGGACAGCTTCGGGATCCGCCGTTGCGTCGGGTAGTCGACGAAGATCAGGCCGAACCGCTTCGCGTAGCCCTCGGCCCACTCGAAGTTGTCCGTGAGCGACCACACGAAGTACCCGGTGACGTCGACGCCCTCGTCGCGCGCGGTGCACACCGCGGCGATGTGCGAGCGGAGGTACTCGACCCGGCGCGGGTCGTCGACGTGCGCGACGTCGCCACCCGGTGCCTCCACGAGCTCGTCGTGGAAGGCGGCCCCGTTCTCGGTGACCATGACCGGCGGAAGCGCGTCGCCGTAGCGCGCCTTCTCCCCGACGAGCAGCGCACGCAGGCCGTCCGGCACGACGGGCCAGCCCATATCGGTGGTCTCGTACCCGTCCATCGCCGTGATCTCGAACGGGAACGGGTTGCCCTCTCCCGGCGCCTTCACCAGCGTCGGGTTGTAGTAGTTGACGCCGAGCACGTCGAGCGGTGCCCCGATGACCGCGAGGTCGCCGTCCAGCACGCACGAGCGGTCCATCGGCGCGCCCACGGCCTCGGGGTCGGGGTAGCGCCCGAGCAGGACCGGGTCCATGTAGAGCCGGTTCTGGATCGCGTCCATCGCCTCCGCCGCGCGGCCGTCCTCCTCCGTGTCGCTCACGGCCAGCACAGGCGACAGGTTGTGCGTGATGCCGACCCGGGCGTTGGTGACCGCCGCGCGCACGGCCTGCATCGCGAGGCCGTGACCGAGCAGCACGTGGTGCGTCGCGGGGAAGGAGTCGAAGAGCAGGAGCTTCCCGGGCGCATGCGTGCCGAGCGCGTAGCCGAACGTGCTCACGACCACGGCCTCGTTGACCGTGATCCAGGTGTGCACGCGATCACCGAGGCGCTGGGCGACGATCGAGGCGTAGTCGCCGAAGTGGTAGGCCGTGTCGCGGTTCAGCCATCCGCCGTCGTCCTCGAGCGCCTGCGGCAGGTCCCAGTGGTAGAGCGTGAGCGTCGGCGCGATCCCGTGCGCGAGCAGCTGGTCCACGAGTCGGTCGTAGAAGTCGAGCCCGCGCGCCTCGACGCCTCCGGTGCCGGTGGGCCGCACCCGCGGCCACGACACGGAGAACCGGTAGGCGTTGACGCCGAGCCCGGCCATGAGCGCGACGTCCTCGGGCATCCGGACGTAGTGGTCGCAGGCGACGTCGCCGTTCTCGTCGCGGGCGATCTTCCCCGGCAGGTGGCTGAAGGTGTCCCAGATGGACGCGCCCTTGCCGTCCGCGGTCGGGGAGCCCTCGATCTGGTAGGACGCGGTCGCAGTGCCCCAGAGGAAGTCGGCGGGGAACGCGCTGCGGTCGCGTCCGTCGGACAGGGTCCCTGGCTGTCCCGGGACCCACGGAGTCGTCGTCATGGCGCGCACGATGCCATGTCGGGTGGGTGTTTCGCTGCCCGCGCCCCGAGGTCGTAGCGGCGGGTCGGCGCGGGCCGTGGTCAGGCCTTCGGCACCACGATCGTCCGCGCCACTTTGTCGTGCAGCGCCTGGCGCCACGGTTTGTCCCACAGCGGCCAGAGGCAGTCGACGATGAGCAGCAGGCCTCCGGCGATCACGCTGAAGACCTCGAACACGGCCCAGCGCGAGAGCACCTGCCCCCAGGCCAGCGGCCCGTCGGCGGCGAAGGGCCGGATCCGGATGCCCAGGGCGCGCTTGCCGATCGTGCGCCCCCACCGTTTGTTCTGCGGCACCTGGTAGAGGAACGACACCAGGACCGAGATGACGGTGATGCTCGTGGACACCGCCAGCAGGTCGCCCTGCAGCGCTGTCATCGCCTCCTGCGAGGGCGCGGAGCCGTCGACCGGCACGGCGTCGACGAAGCGCGCCACCGCCGGCCAGACGAGCCACATGACGAAGGGCAGCGCGATGACCCCCTCGATCAGCGAGTCGAGGATCCGGGCGGCGGCCCGCTGCGGCCAGGTCGCGAGCGGGATCGGTGCGACGGGGTCGCCCGGCCCGGCGCCGTACGCCGTGCCGGGGTGCGGAGCCGGCGCAGCGGACGGCGGCGGAGGCAGCGGCACCCGCATCCCGGGTGCGTCGGAGGTCGGAGCGGTGGTGGCGACGGACGCCGAGGCACCCCAGCGCTCGCCGTCCCACCACCGGACGTACCCACCGCTGGAGAACGGGTCGGGGTACCACCCCGGCTCCATCGCCATGCCGTGGAGCCTACGAGGACGTGATCGGCTCCCCCGTCACCGACCCACCGGGTCTAGAGGTTCCCGCGGATGTCCTGCTCGCGTTCGATCGCCTCGAAGAGCGCCTTGAAGTTGCCCTTGCCGAACCCGAGGGACCCGTGTCGCTCGATGAGCTCGAAGAACACCGTGGGGCGGTCCTGCACGGGCTTGGTGAAGATCTGCAGGAGATAGCCGTCCTCGTCGCGGTCGACGAGGATCCGAAGACGCTTGAGCTCGTCCACGGACACCCGGACATCACCGATCCTCGTCCGCAGCTCGGGGTCGTCGTAGTAGGAGTGGGGCGTCTCGAGGAAGTCGACGCCAGCCGCGCGCATCGCGTCGACCGTCGCGAGGATGTCGTCGGTGGCGAGCGCGACGTGCTGCACGCCGGGGCCGCCGTAGAACTCGAGGTACTCGTCGATCTGGCTCCGCCTGCGCGCGACCGCCGGCTCGTTGAGCGGAAACTTCACCTTCCGCGACCCGTCCGCCACGACCTTGCTCATGAGTGCCGAGTAGTCCGTCGCGATGTCGTCGCCGACGAACTCCGCCATGTTCGTGAAGGCCATCACCCGGTGGTAGAAGTCGACCCACTCGTCCATGCGCCCGAGCTCGACGTTGCCCACGCAGTGGTCCACCGCCTGGAAGAGCCGACGCGCGGGAGGGGCCACCATCGGAGCCTGTCGCACGAATCCTGGGAGGTAGGCGCCGGCGTAGCGGGAGCGGTCCACGAGCGTGTGCCGGGTCTCGCCGTACGTCGCGATCGCGGCCAGCACCACGGTGCCGTCGGCGTCGGACAGCTCGTGCGGCTCGTCGAGCCCCGTGGCTGCGTGGGCCACGGCGTAGGCGTACGCCGCCGGCACGTCCGGCACCTCGAGCGCGAGGTCGACGACGCCGTCGCCGTGCCGCGCGACGTGCGCGGCGAGCGGTGCGGCGGCGTGCACCGGTCCGCGCAGCACGAAGCGCGCCGAGCCGCTCCGAAGGACGTAGGAGGCATGGTCGCGGTCGCCGGTCTCGGGACCGGCGTACGCGACCAGCTGCATGCCGAACGCGGTGGAGTACCAGTGCGCGGCCTGCTTGGCGTTGCCGACGGCGAAGACGACCGCGTCCATCCCGCGCAGCGGGAACGGGTCGGTCGTGACGACGGTGCTGTCCGCTGTCTGGGTCATGGCGGAACCTTGGCAAGCCTTACCTCAGTCGGGCAACAAGTCCAGGACACGACCCACAACCTGCCGATCACCGCTACTCTGCTGCTCGGAACTCTGGTCATTTCGTCCAGGGTTCGCGCCAAGGAGTGGTCGAGATGCCCGACACCGTCGACGGAATCGACGCCGCCATCCTCGAGCTGTTCGCCGCGGAGCCGCGCATCGGCGTCCTGGAGGCGAGCCGCCGGCTCCGCCTCGCCCGCGGCACCGTCCAGGCGCGGCTAGACAAGCTGGCCGCGCGCGGGATCGTGACCGGCTGGGGACCCGACGTCGACGCCGCAGCCCTCGGCTTCCCCGTCACCGCCTTCGTCACCCTCGAGATCGCCCAGCGGGGGCACGACGAGATCGGCGGTCGCCTCGCGGCCATCCCCGAGGTGCTCGAGGTGCACACCATCACCGGCAGCGGCGACCTGCTCTGCCGGGTGGTGGCGCGCTCGAACGCCGACCTGCAGCGCGTCATCGACCAGGTGGTGGCCACCGAAGGCATCGGACGCACGTCGACCGTGATCGCTCTCGCGACGCAGGTCCCCCACCGCGTGCTCCCGCTCGTCGTGGAGGCGGCCCGGGGCTCGGAGTCCTGACTCGCGGTCGCAACCCGGACGGGTGCGGCAACTCAGGGCGCGAGTAGGTACGGTCGTCGCGTGCACCCGCTTCCCCGCCGTACCCTCGCGCTCGCCGGAGGGCTCGCCCTCGTCTCCACCCTGCTCGTCTCCCCCGGAGCCGTAGGCGCCCGGACGACGCCGGACGTGAGGATCGCGTCGCTGCCGTCCGCGGCGCTCGCCGCGCAGGCGCGAATCGCGAAGCTGATGCCGGCGCGCGTGCGCGCGACCAAGGCGCTCGGCTACGGCTACACCGGCTACGTCACGGACCTGCAGACCGGTGCCACGATCTGGCAGTCGGGCTACACGGTGCCGATGCGCGGTGCATCCACGACCAAGCTGGCCACCGCGGCGAACGCGCTGCGACTGCTGGGCACCACCACGCGCTTCCCGACCCGGGTGTTGCGCGGCGGGTCGACGCGCGAGGTCGTCCTCGTCGGCGGCGGCGACCCGCTGCTGACCAGCAGCCAGCTGAGCCGCCTCGCCCACACGACGGCCGTCGCGCTGCTGCCCGTGATCGCGCCGCTGCCCGTGCCCGTCCCCGTGCCGACTCCCACCCCGACCCCGACACCCACTCCCCCGGGGCCGACCGGACCGACCGGCGCGACGGGTGCGTCCGGACCGTCCGGCGCGACGGGTGCGACGGGAGCCACCGGACCCACGGGAGCGACCGGCGCCACCGGCGCGACGGGGGCCACCGGACCCACGGGAGCCACCGGCGCGACGGGTCCGACCGGTGCGACGGGAGCCACCGGACCCACGGGACCCACGGCGCCGATCCCGACCCCGCCGCCGGGGCCGTCCGGGCCGGTCGTCCCCACGCCGCCCGCGTCGATCGTCGTCTCGGTGCGGCTCGACGACACGCTCTACCCCGCGCCGACGTCCGCGACCGGCTGGACCTCGGGCTACGTGCCGTCCGTGGTCACCCCGGTGCGCCCGCTCGTGCGCGACTTCCGCAACGGCTCGGACACCGCCAAGGACGCGGTGGTCTACTTCACCGTCCGGCTCGCCGCCGAGCTCAAAGCACTGAGCGCCGGACGCTCCGACGTGGTCGTGACGACCCGCTACAACGGTCGGCTCAAGGCCGCCCCCGGCGCTCCCGAGATCGCCCGGTTCGTCGGCAACACGTCCGGCGCGGCGCTCTCCCGGATGCTCCTCGTCTCGGACAACGACGTCGCAGAGATGCTGTTCCGCAACAACGCGATCGCCGCGGGCCGGCCCGGCTCCTGGGCCGGTGCCCGCACGACGGCCATCGCGGAGCTGCGCCGTCTCGGCGTCGACACGAAGGGCTGGGCCCTCTACGACGGCAGCGGCGTCTCCCGCTCGGACCGCGTCACCGCCCGGGGTCTGGTCCAGATCCTGCGCTACGCCCAGCACCCCGGGCACCCGGAGCTCGCTCCGCTCAAGGCAATGCTCCCCGTCGCCGGGGTGAGCGGGACGCTGCACAGCCGCTTCCTGAGCAAGCCGACGCGGTGTGCCCGGGCCAGGGTGTTCGCCAAGACGGGCACGCTCTACGACGCGATCGCGCTGGCGGGCTACGCCCTCGGCGCCGACCGGCGGCTGCGCGCGTTCGCCATCATCGACCGTCCGAGCGGCAGGTACTCCAAGGCGGCGGTACGGCAGGCCGTCGAGGTCGTGCCCGCGACGGCGACCGGCTGCTACTGACAGCCGGCGCCCGGATCCTCAGCGCAGTGCTCGGGCGACCTCGCCCGCGGCCCGCAAGACCTTCGGACCGACGTCGTCGACGGGCAGCTCGGTGAGCGCGACGACGCCGACCGACGCCTCGATGCCGGCGACGCCGAGCAGCGGGGCCGCCACCCCGTACGCGCCGGGTTGCAGCTCTCCGGTGGAGATGACCCAACCGGGGTCGAAGGGGCGTCCGCCTGACGCGCGCGCGGCCAGCACGGCCCTGCCCGCGGCGCCTCGGTCGAGCGCGTGCCGGGCGCCGACCCGGTAGGCCACGTGGAAGTCCGAACGGGTGGGCTCGACGACGGCGACGGCGAGCGCGTCCGAGCCGTCGACGACGGTGAGGTGGGCGGTGGCGCCCACGGAGTCGGCCAGCCGACGCAGCGCCGGGATCGCCGCCTCGCGCAGGACCGGCTGCACCTGCCGGGCGAGGGCCAGCACGGCCATGCCCAGCCGGCACCGGCCGTCTCCTCCGCGCCGCAGCAGCGCGTGCTGCTCGAGGGTCACGACGAGGCGGTAGACCACCGTGCGCGACACGCCCAGCTTCGCGGCGATCTCCGTGACGGTGAGGCCGTCCGACGCGTCCGACAGCAGCTCGAGGACGGTCAGCCCTCGGTCCAGCGTCTGGCTCGTCTCCGCGACCATGGCGCCACCTCCGTCTCGTCAGCGGTGCCCGATGAGGTCGGATGCCCCGCTCACCGGTCGCCACGCCCCTCGACCACTGGGCCCCACTCTGCCCGACCGGGTGCCCACGTCGCGCGCCACGCGAGCGCGGACGACCACCCTCGGACAGCACGACGCCGCCGGGCGGAGCCGGCGGCGTCGTCTCGCTGCGGAGCCGGGTCAGACGCTCGCGAGCTTCTTGACCTGGAAGGCGCCGACGATCTCGCTGATGCCGAGGACGACGAGCATGAGGCCGGCGATCCAGACGATGGTGCCGACCGCAAGGTCCGGCCAGACGAAGATCACGATGGCGCCCGCGATGAGCAGGAGGCCGCCGGTGATGAGCCAGCCGCGACCGTCCACGCCCTTGCTCTGCAGTCCGACGATCAGCTCGACGATGCCGCGGAACAACCACGCGAGGCCGATGAACAGCGCGAGCAGCGTGGCCTCCTTGTCGTGGCTGATCGCCTTGAACATGTAGACCGCGAGGATGATCGAGAGGATGCCCGAGATCGCGAGCAGGGCGCGGTTGCTCGTGTGCGAGAACGACTGCGCGACCTGGAAGATGCCGCTGATCAGCAGGTAGATGCCGAACAGCACGGCGACAAGGGTGATGGTCTTGTCCGTCCACACCATGCAGGCGACGCCCAGCAGCAGCGTGAGGACACCCACGGCGAGGAGCAGCCACCAGCTCCGCCCGATCGAGGCGAGCGCCTCGCGCTCGTCCGGGCTGACGTCGGTCGATGACATGCGATCTCCTTCGGCGGAGCACGACCCGGTGGTCGTACGACGCCATCAGCGTAGGAGTCGGGTCGACGGAGTTCGTGCATTGGCGAGCGGGACGCGGGACGCGTGTCCCGGGAGATCAGAGGCGGCCGGCCTCGTGCACCCGCCGCAGGAACTCCTGCGTCTGCGGGTCCTTCGGTGCGTGGATCACATGGTCCGGCGTGCCGCGCTCGACGATGACGCCGCCCGCGAGGAAGCAGACCTCGTCGGCGACCTGCGTCGCGAAGCCCATCTCGTGGGTGGCGATCACCATGGTCATGCCGTCCTGCCGCAGGTCGCGCACGACCGCGAGCACCTCGTTCACGAGCACCGGGTCGAGCGCCGAGGTGACCTCGTCGAAGAGCATCAGCTTGGGCGAGACCGCGAGCGCACGGACGATCGCGACGCGCTGCTGCTGCCCGCCCGAGAGTCGGTCCGGGTACTGCGGCGCCTTGTCCGCCAACGAGAAGCGGCCGAGCAGCTCGAGCGCGGAGGCCTCGGCCTGCCCTCGCGGCACCTTGTGCACGCGACGCATGGCGAGGGTGATGTTGTCGAGCACCGACATGTGCGGGAACAGGTTGAACGCCTGGAACACGATCCCGATGCGCTGCCGGATGTCGTCGGCGTCATGACGGGGGTCGGCGAGGTCGATGCCGTCGAACAGCACGAGGCCGTCGTCGATGAGCTCGAGCTGGTTGATGCAGCGCAGCAGCGTCGACTTGCCCGATCCCGAGGCTCCGATGAGCACCGTGACGGTGTGCTCCGGCACGACGAGGTCGACGTCGCGCAGCACGAGCTCGCTGCCGAAGCTCTTGCGCACCCCACGCAGCTCGAGCAGCGGGGTCGGCGTGATCACGCGGTTCCTCCGGCGTTCTGCCGCGAGATGGACCGGATGAGAACCCGGTCGGTGAACCGGGTGAGTGGGATGGTCACGATGAGGAAGAGGATCGAGACGACGACGTACGGCGTGTAGTTGAAGATCTTGTCGGCCTGGACCTGCGCCACGCGCACGCCTTCGACGACGCCGAGGATCGAGACGAGCGCGACGTCCTTGAGCAGCGAGACGAAGTCGTTGAGCAGCGGCGGGACGACCCGACGGAGCCCCTGCGGGAGCACGACGTGCCGCATCGTCTTGGCCGGAGACAGGCCGAGGGACCGTGCTGCGGCCCGCTGGCTCGGGTGCACCGAGAGGATGCCGGAGCGGATGACCTCCGCCACGTACGCCGAGTAGGTCACGACGATCGCCGCGGTGCCGTAGACGGCGACGTCGGCGCTGGAGACCACCGCGAGGTTGAGCGCCGGGATGCCGAAGCCGATGAGGTAGATCACGAGGATCAGGGGCGTGCCGCGGAAGACGTCCACGTAGACCGTCGCGAGGATCCGGAACGGCGCGAGGGCCGGTGCGCTCGACGTGCGGACGAGCGCGATCGTCATCGACAGGATCGCGATGAAGCAGCTCGCGACGACCACCAGCAGCAGGTCGAGCTTGAAGCCGTCCCAGATGAGCGGCAGGACCTTGCGTCCGATGGTGGGGTCGAAGAACGTCTCCTGCACGACCGGCCAGCCCGACGATCGCAGCACGAGGGCGGCCAGGCCCCCGATGACGACGATCGAGGAGATCGCCGCCACCGCGATGCTGCGACGGGTCTGCTGGCGCCGGGCCTCTCGCCGCTGCAGCTCGTGCGCGCTGGGGGTCCAGGTCTCCGGGGCCGGCACGAGGTCGGCCCCGGAGACGGGTTCTGGACTCACGACAGGACGGGAGCGCCCGCCTGGGCCAGCCACTGGTCCTGCAGCTTGGCCAGGGTGCCGTCGGTGCGGAGCGAGTCGACCGCCTGCGTCACGCACGCCGTCAGCGGGCTGCCCTTGGCGAGCAGGAAGCCGAGCTGCTCCTTCTGGTCGGCCGTGTTGGGCAGCTGTCCGACGATGACGCCGTTGGCCAGCTCGGCGCCGGAGATGTAGAACGCCGTCGGCAGGTCGACCACGAGGCCGTCGATCTGCTTGGCCTTGAGCGCGGCGACCGCGTCGTCGTTGCTGTTGTAGATCTTCGCCTTCGTCGTCGGCGCGATGACCGAGTCGAGCGCGTCGAGCGACGTCGTACCCACGGCCGCTCCGAGCTTGGCGTCCTTGAGCGCAGCGACAGTGGTCGCCTTGGCGATCGGGCTGCCGGCGTAGGTCACGACGGCCTGGGTGAGGTCGTAGTAGCCGGAGGAGAAGTCGACGGCCTTCTTGCGGTCCTCGGTGATCGAGAACTGCTGGATGTTGACGTCGAACTTCTTCGGACCGGGCGCGATCGCTCCGTCGAAGGTCGTCCGGATCCACACGACGTCGGCGTCGGTGTAGCCGAGCTTCTTGGCCACGGCATAGGTCACCGCGGACTCGTAGCCCTTGCCGTTCTCCGGCTTGTCGTCGATGACCCACGGCGGGAACGCCGGCGAGCCCGTGGCCGCGGTGAACTTGCCGGGCACGATCGTCTGCAGCGACGTCGGCGAACAGGTCGACGACGGGGACGCTGCGGACGACGAGCCGGAGCCCGAGGCCGCAGGGGTGGACGAGGACGAGCCGCCCGACGACGAGCCGCACGCTGCGAGGAGCAGGGCGACCGCAGGGGCGAACGCGATCAGGGACCGACGCACGATGAGACCTCCGGGACGGCGCGGGACGTCCCCGCACCGGCCGCCATTCTGCCAGGCATGCGACGGGCCCCCGCCCACCGCCCCGATGCCGTGACGTCCGCGTGACCTGCGGCGATGTCTCAGCCGGTCGAGGCCGTCCAGGGCGAGGGTCTCGCGACCTTGCGTGTCGCCGTCGTGTGCGGCACGACGCCCACGACCAGGTCGACCAGCGACCGGCGGTCGGCCCGCACGAGGGCCGGGAGCCACTGCACGAGGATGACCAGAACGCCCGCGCCCGGTCGGCCGAGCACCATCGCGACGGCCAGGACGGCGAGCGGGGCACCAGCGGGCGCCGCGTTGCGCCCCCGCCCCGCCGGCTCTCCCGTCCGGGCCAGGGCCTTGAGGTCCATGACCGAGTCCCCCCAGGTGCCGTGGCCCAGCCGACATGAGACCGGCCACAGGATCGCCAGGACGAGGACGAAACAGCGCCTCGGTGGCCCACCCGGGGAGCCCCGTCGGAGTCGATCCGTCGGCGGCCGGGTCGGTTATTGCGAGATCGACCCAGCAGGCGGGGGACCCGACGAGCAGTGTCACGAAGCAGCCGGCGACGACGGTCGCGGCGACGCTGATCGCCGCGCTCGCCACGACCTCGCGCCGTGACGGCGGGCGCGCCTGGTCAGCCACGCACTCAGCTCCGACCGTGCGCGGGACCGCCGAGCACTCCGAGGCTATCGGCGCCCGACCGCCCAGGCGCGGACTCGCTCGATGCGGGTGCGCAGCTCCGCCGCGCTCGCCCTGGCGACCTCGGGACCGCCGCTGACCCGGCGCAGCTCGGCGTGGACCTGAGCCTGCGACGTGCCGCTCTGCCGGGCGTAGGCCTTCACGCAGTCGTTGAGCTCGCGCTTGAGCGCCGGGACGTCGACGGTGACCATCTCGGGCGCGGCGGTGGGCTTCGCGCCCTTGCCGCGCGAGCGGAGCAGGTCGGACACCTGGTCGGCGTCGAGCAACCCAGGGATGCCGAGGAACTCCTCCTCCTCGACCGTGCCGGGGGCCGTGCCGAACTCGCCGCCGTCGAACAGGATGCGGTCGAACGTAGCCTCGCTCTCGAGCGCCTCGAAGCTCATCTGGTCGTCCGCGAGCAGGTCCGGGGTGTCGCGCTGCGCGAGCGCCTGCGCGACGAGCACGTCCTCCTCGGTCCAGTCCGCGCCGGCGGCGCGCCCGAGGACGTGGTCGCGCTCCTCCTCGAGCTCGCCGGCGAGGCGCAGCAGGACGGGGACGCTGGGCACGAAGATGCTCGCCGTCTCGCCCCGACGTCGGGCGCGCACGAAGCGCCCCACCGCCTGCGCGAAGAACAGCGGGGTGGACGTCGAGGTCGCATAGACCCCGACGGTCAGGCGCGGCACGTCGACGCCCTCGCTCACCATGCGCACCGCCACCATCCACCGCTCGTTGCTCGCGGAGAAGGCGCTGATCCTCGAGCCCGCCTTCGGGTCGTCGGAGAGCACGACCGTGGGCTTGCGGCCGGTGATCGCCTCCAGCTGCTTGGCGTAGGCACGGGCCTTGGTCTGGTCGCTCGCGATGACCAGGCCGCCGGCGTCCGGCACGTGCTTGCGCACCTCAGTCAGCCGCCGGTTCGCCGCGCGCAGGACCTGCGGGATCCACTCGCCCTGCGGGTCGAGCGCGGTGCGCCACGCCTGCTGGGTGACGTCCTTGGCCTGGTCGTCGCCGAGGACGGCGCTGACCTCGTCGCCCGCGCGCGTCCGCCACCGCATCCGGCCGCTGTAGGCCAGGAACATCACTGGGCGGACGACGTGGTCGCGCAGCGCGTCGCCGTAGCCGTAGACGTGGTCGGCCGCGCTGCGCCCGATGCCGTCGGCACCGGGGACGTAGGACACGAACGGGATGGGGTTGATGTCGCTGCGGAAGGGCGTGCCCGTGAGTGCGAGGCGACGGGTCGCGGGCTCGAACGCCTCGCGCACCGACTCGCCCCACGACAGCGAGTCGCCGGCGTGGTGCACCTCGTCGAGGATCACCAGCGTCTTGCGGTCCTCGACGCGGCGACGGTAGAGCAGCGAGTTCGCCGCGACGCCGGCGTAGGTGACGGCGATGCCGAGGTAGTCGCTGCCCGTCGTGCCGCGCGCACCCGAGAAGTCGGGGTCGAGCAGGATGCCCACCGCCGCGGCCGCCGCGGCCCACTGCGTCTTGAGGTGCTCGGTCGGGGCCACGACCACGACCCGTTCCACGACCCGGCGGTCGAGCAGGTCGGAGGCCAGCCGAAGGGCATACGTCGTCTTGCCGGCACCGGGGGTCGCGACCGTGAGGAAGTCGCGCGGGTCGGCCGCGCGGTAGGCCTCGAGTGCCGCGCTCTGCCAGGCCCGAAGCCTGGACTGGGCGCCGCGGGGCACCGGGTCGGGCCGGGAGGCGGTGGCGGTCGCGAGAGGCATAGGACGGCGACTCTAGGGGAGTCGCGTGAACGACATGCCCGGGTGGGCGGTGGTGCGTGTCACTGCGCCTTCGTGCTAACGCGGACGGTGAGGACGCCGCCCCGGACTCCGGCTCAGGCCGCCGACGGCCGGGCGATCCGGGCTGCCAGGACCGCCCCCGCGCCGGCCACGGCGGCCATAGTCAGCCAGATGGTGATGAACGTCGACGCCGACACCGTGCCCGCCGACAGCGCGGAGGCGTAGATGGCACCGGCGATGCCGACGAACACGACCGAGCCCACGGAGTCGCAGACCTGCAACGACGCCACGTTCGCGCCCTGGTCCGCCGGCTCCGAGAGGTCGAGCACGAGAGTCCCGACGGCGCCGAAGGTCATGCCCATCCCCGCCGCGCCGAGCACCCACGAGGCCATGGCCACCCAGTAGGGCACCGCGGGGACGAGCGACAAGGTGACGGAGGCGAGGCAGATCGCGACCAGGGACGCCCCGATCTGGACCAGTCGGTGCCGCGGCATCCGACCGTACAGCCGGCCCTGGACCTGCGAGCCGAGCGCCCACCCGATGGCGCCGACCGTCAGAACCGCGCCAGCCTGCGCCGTGGACGCGCCGCGGACCGTCTGCAGCGCCAGGGGGACGAAGGCCTCCCCCGCGAAGAAGGCACCTGCGAGCAGCCCGCGCATCATGACGACGGTCGGCAGGCCGCGGGCGAAGCGCAGCGCGCCGGACGGCAGCAGGTGACGCAGCGAGGGTGCGAGCAGCGCGAGGCCGAGCGCCGCGAGGGCGAGCCCGGCCCAGCCACGCAGCGTGCCGGCCTGCTGCAGCAGGGCGAGGCCGGCCGCGGCGACGACGGCGACGGGCCCGCGGCCGCGGCGTACCGGTCCGTCGCCGGTGGACCCGCCGAACGCCGTGGTGCGCGGGACGAGGAGGAGGAGCGGCGGGATGACGAACGGGACCGCCACCCAGAAGACGGCACGCCACGACACGTGGTCGGTGAGGAAGCCGGCCACGACGGGGCCGATGATCGCGGGCAGCACCCAGGCGGCCGACAGGACCGCGAACGCCCTGGGGCGCAGGCGGTCGGGGAACGCGCGACCGATGACGACGTAGACCGACACGATTGCCAGCCCCATGCCGAAGCCCTGTGCGGCACGGGCGAGGATGAGCACCGTCATCGACCACGAGGCGCCCGCGACGAAGGCTCCGAGGCCGAACAGCGTGATGCCGAGCAGCAGCGGGGATCGCGGACCGGAGCGGTCGCACCACTCCCCCGCGACCACCATCGCGACGAGGCTCGTGACGACGTAGCCGTTGAAGGCCCAGGCATAGGCGCCGAGCCCGTCGAGCGCGCGCGCCACGACCGGCATGGCCGACGCCACCCCGATGCCCTCGAACGCGAACATCGTCATCACCGCGACGACGCCGATCGTGTAGGCGCGGTAGGCAGGACTCATGAGTCCCACGAGGTCGGCGTCCCCGTCGGTCAGGTCGATCGGCTCCGGGAGCAGCTCGGTGTCGAGCTCGTGCGACGGCGACCCGGTCGCCACCAGCGGGCGAACGTCGCCGTCCTCGTGCGCGCGGGCGCGGTCCTCCGCGCGGTCGGCCCCGTCGGGGCCGCTCAGGACCCGGCTCCGTCGTCCTTCGCCGGCCAGTGCTCGTCGAGGATCCGCTTGCAGTCCGGGCAGACGGGGAACTTCTGCGGGTCGCGTCCGGGAACCCAGACCTTGCCGCACAGCGCCACGACCGGGGTCCCGGTGACGGCCGACTCGACGATCTTGTCCTTCTTCACGTAGTGCGCGAACCGCTCGTGGTCGCCCTCGTCGACCCGGGTCTCGGGGCGCTCCTCGACGAGCACGCCGGTGTGGGTGTCGGGCTCGGGCATCGCGAGAGGCTCGGACGGCGTCGTCATGACGCCATGGTACGGCGACCGGGGCGGGACTCCTCGGGGCGCGCGGCGCTCAGTTCAGCGACGGGTCGGTCGACGGCGTCGCGACGAAGGCGAGCTCGCTGCGCTGGCGCCTCAGGACCGCCCGCCACAGGTCTTCCGGCTCCGCGGAGAACACGTCGGCCGGACCGCCGTCGACGACGTACCAGGCGCCCTCGGCGACCTCGTCGTCGAGCTGCCCGGCCGCCCACCCTGCGTAACCGGCGTAGATCCGAATGGCGTCAAGGTCGGCCATCGCGTCGGCGGGGTCGTTGTCGAGGTCGACGAGCCCGAAGGGGCCGGCGACGCGACGGAAGCCCTCCGGCTCCGGGCCGTCGAACGGACCCGGCAGCAGCCCGAGCGCGAGGGCGTTGTCGTCGGCCACCGGGCCGCCGGTGAACAGGACGTCGGTGCCGGTCGTGCGACCGTCCCAGGGCGGCAGCACGGCGCCGACGGGCACGTGCGAGGGACGGTTGAGGACCAGGCCGAGGCTGCCCTCCTCGTCGTGATCGAGCAGGAGGATCACCGTGCGGGCGAAGTTGTCGTCGCTCAGGACGGGCGCCGCCACGAGCAGCCGTCCGGGCAGCGGCACGGCCGGCGGGACCTCGAGGCGTTCCATCGTCACGGGACAAGCATGCCGGGTCGTTTCGGTTCACGGCAGGTGAGCGACATCACCCGCGCGGTCGAAGATTTGGGCACCGAAAGGTCGATCTCGGCGTAGTCTGACTATCTGTAAGGATCTGACCACTAGGCGTAGTGCACGGGACACGTCCCGTGATGGGCACGGGACTCCGTGATCCGAGGAGGCCGGAATGCCACAGCAACCACTGGCGCAGGTTCCGCTCGACGCCACGTGGGAGTGGCAGGAGCACGGCGCCTGTCGCGAGGCCGACACCGCGCTGTTCTTCCACCCGCAGAACGAACGTGGCCTGTCCCGGATCCGCCGCGACCGCGCAGCCAAGTCCGTCTGCGCCCGGTGCGGCGTCCGCAGCGAGTGCGCCGACTACGCGATCCGCGCCCGCGAGCCCTACGGCGTGTGGGGCGGCCTCACCGAGGAGGAGCGCGAGCGGATCTACGTGCGCAGCGCCCTCACGGAGTACGGCCGCGAGAAGGGCGCCGGCCTCCGCGCCGCGCACGACGCGCACGCCACCTGATCCTGCGCAGCTCGCCCCGAAGGCCCGTCGGACCGGTGTCGGAGGGGCCTTCGTCGTCATCGGCGGGCCCTGGTGTCCCGCCGGGCGGGGACCTGTGGCCCGCCCGGACACCCTGACGGGGCGACTTGGGGGTCCGACCCGAGCAATGCCGAGCGTCCGGCTACCGGGAGGGACAGGATCGGAGTGTCACATCGTCGGCTCCACGGAGACTCCCATGAGCGACACGACGAGCGCCCCCGCGACGCCCGACCAGCAAGAAGACACGCGCACCCTGCGCCTCCCCCAAGCCACCGCACTCATCGTCGGGAGCATCATCGGGGTCGGCATCTTCAACCTCCCCGGATCGCTCGCAGCCTACGGCCCGATCAGCATCTTCGCGATGGCGCTGACGACGGTCGGAGCGCTCGCGCTGGCGTACATGTTCGCCGCGATGTCGCGACGCCTCCCCGCGGACGGCGGTCCCTACGCCTATGCCCGCGCCGCGTTCGGCAACCCCACCGGCTTCGCGAACGCGTGGTCCTACTGGATCACCGCCTGGGCCGGCAACGCGGCCATCGTCGTGGGCTGGGTCTTCTACGTGCAGTACGTCATCGAGGGCTGGATCAAGGCGCAGAACGGCGACGCCGGCTGGCTCGGTACGACGATCGGCGGGGAGAACGGGCTTCTCATCTGGCCGGTGATCTTCGCGCTCGTCGGGCTGTGGCTGCCCGCCGCCGTCAACCTGATCGGCGTCGAGAGCATGGGCGCTGTCCAGCTCTGGACCTCGGTCATCAAGTTCATCCCGCTGGCACTCATGTCGACTATCGGCCTGTTCGCCATCAAGACCGCGAACTTCAGCCCGATGAACCTCAGCAACGACAGCAACGCCACGGCCATCCTCGGCGCGATGGCGCTGTGCCTGTTCTCCTACCTCGGGGTCGAGACTGCAGCGGTCGCAGCCGCGAAGGTGCGCAACCCCGACGTCAACGTCCCGAAGTCCACGATCTACGGGACGCTCGCGACCGCCGCCGTCTACCTGCTCTCGCTGATCGCCGTGTTCGGCACAGTCCCGAGCGCGGTGCTCGGCGACAGCGCAGCGCCGTACTCCACGGCTGCTGACGCGATGACCGGCGGCACCTGGGCCGGCTGGGTCGTCGCCGCGTGCGTGATCGTCTCCGGGTTCGGCGCGCTCAACGGCTGGACGATGATCTGTGCCGAGATGCCTCTCGCCGCCGCGCAGGACGGGCTCTTCCCGGCCGCCTTCGGCCGCCTCTCGGCCCGTGGCGTCCCGGCGTTCGGCATCATCGCGTCGACCTTCCTCGCATCGGTCGCAGTGGTGTTCGCCAACTGGGGCCAGGGTGGCTACGACGTCTTCAACACGCTGGTCTACATGTCCGGCATCACCGCCGCCATCCCCTACGCGTTCTCCGCGGCCGCGCAGATCAAGTGGCGTCTCGCGGACAACAAGCCCGTGCACACGCCTCGACTCGCGCGCGACCTCATCGTGGCGCTCGTCGCGCTCGTCTTCTCGATCCTGTTCATCATCTACTCGCGCAACACCGGCAACGACAAGTCGTGGTTCGAGATCTGGTCGCCGTTCATCATGGCCGGCGCCGCGTTCCTGATCGGGATCCCGGTCTACCTGGCGCAGAAGAGCCGGATGACCCAGCCCGAGCCCGTCCCTCCGTACGAGACCGTCACCCGCTGACTCACCCACGAGAGGCGTAGACCATGACCTACCACGTCGACTCCGAGGTCGGGGTCCTCAAGCAGGTGATCGTGCACCGCCCCGGCCTCGAGCTCTCCCGACTGACCCCTCAGAACGTCGACGACCTGCTCTTCGACGACGTGATGTGGGCGCAGCGCGCCCGGGAGGAGCACGACGCCTTCGCGCAGAAGCTCAAGGACAAGGGCGTGGAGGTCCACCTGTTCGCGGACCTCCTCGGCGACGTCCTGTCCACCGACGAGGGTCGCGAGTTCGTCCTCGAGCGGGTCGCCAACCAGCACACCGTCGGCCCTCAGCTCGTGCAGCCGCTGCGCGAGCTGGCCGAGAGCGTCGACGGCGCGACGATGGCCGACTACTTCATCGGGGGCATCCTCAAGCGCGACCTCGAGCTGCCACGGGGTTCGTCGTTGTTCTGGGACCACCTCGACGACTACGACTTCGTCCTGACGCCGCTGCCCAACCACCTGTTCCAGCGCGACAACACGGCCTTCGTCTACGACGGACTCTCGGTCCACCCGATGGCCAAGCCCGCTCGGCAGCGCGAGATCGTGCACTCCCGCGCGATCTGGAACTTCCACCCGACGTTCCGTGACGCCGGGCTGCACTTCTACTACGGCAACGACGACGAGCACCACCAGCCGGCGACGTGCGAGGGCGGCGACATCCTCGTGATCGGCAACGGCGCGGTGATGATCGGCATGGGCGAGCGCACCACGCCGCAGGGCATCGGAATGCTCGTGCGCGGGTACTTCAGCGATCCGCGCAACCACGTCACCAAGGTGATCGTGGTCGAGCTCCCGAGGACGCGCGCCTTCATGCACCTCGACACCGCGATGACGATGATCGACAAGGACGCGTTCAGCGTCTACCCGTTCCTCCCGCCCGAGCTGAAGTCCTACACGTTGACCAAGAAGGACGACGGCGGCGCCTACGAGATCCACGAGAACAAGTCACTGTTCCCCGTCGTCGCCGAGGCCATCGGCGTACCGAAGATCCGCGAGCTCAAGACGCCGATCGACGAGATGGGCGCGGCGCGCGAGCAGTGGGACGACGGGAACAACTTCCTGGCCGTCGCACCCGGGGTGATCTTCGGCTACGAGCGCAACACCACGACGAACACGTTCCTGCGCAAGAACGGGATCGAGATCGTGACGATCGTAGGCTCGGAGCTCGGTCGCGGGCGTGGCGGTCCGCGCTGCATGAGCTGCCCCATCGAGCGCGACGCTGTGTCCTGACGCCGCCTGCGTCCTTCCCACCTGACCTGGAGAGCACCGATGCCGTTCAACCTGCGCAACCGCGACTTCCTCAAGGAGATCGACTTCACCGCGAAGGAGCTGAAGTTTCTCCTCGACCTCGCGCGCGACCTCAAGCGGGCGAAGTACGACGGGACCGAGGTCCCGCGGATGACGGGCAAGAACGTCGCCCTCATCTTCGAGAAGACCTCGACGCGCACCCGCTGCGCGTTCGAGGTCGGCTGCTACGACCAGGGCGCGCGCGTGACCTACCTCGATCCCAACTCCTCCCAGATCGGGCACAAGGAGTCGGCGGCCGACACCGCACGCGTGCTGTCACGGTTCTACGACGCCATCGAGTTCCGCGGCAGCGCGCAGGCCACGGTCGAGACGCTGGCCGAGTACTCCGACGTACCCGTCTACAACGGCCTCACCGACGAGTGGCACCCGACTCAGATGCTCGCGGACTTCCTCACGATGATCGAGCACGGACGAGGCAAGCCCGTCGAGGAGATCAGCTACGCGTACCTCGGTGACGCCCGTTCGAACATGGGCCACTCGCTCTACGTCATGGGCGCGATCATGGGTGCCGACGTGCGCATCGTCGCGCCCAAGGCGCTGTGGCCGAGCAAGGAGATCCAGAAGATCGCCAAGGACCGCGCAGCCTCATCGGGTGCACGGCTCACCCTCACCGAGGACGTGGCCGCCGGAGTCAAGGGCGTCGACTACGTCCACACCGACGTGTGGGTCTCGATGGGCGAGGCCAAGGAGGTGTGGGACCAGCGCGTGAAGCTGCTGACGCCGTACCAGGTGAACGCCAAGGCGCTCAAGGCGACCGGAAACCCGAACGTCAAGTTCATGCACTGCCTGCCGGCGTTCCACGACACGAACACCGTGGTGGGCAAGGACATCGCCGAGAAGACCGGCATGACCGGTGGCCTCGAGGTGACCAACGAGGTCTTCGAGTCCGACACCAACATCGCCTTCGACCAGGCCGAGAACCGCCTCCACACCATCAAGGCCATCATGGTCGCCACGATCGGCCACTGACCCACCCGCCCCTCCCCCACCACCCCGAAACTGGCCTTGATCGTCCCTTAGGGACGATCAAGGCCAGTTTCTTCGGCTGGGGTCAGGTGGTCAGGCGGGTCTTGAGGGCGTCGAGCTGGGCGTAGAGCTCGGCGGGGACCTTGTCGCCGAACTGGTCGAAGTAGTCCTTGGTCAGATCGGCCTCGGCCAGCCACGACGACGGCTCGATGTGGAACAGGTCGGACATGATGTCCTCGCCGAGGCCGAGGCCCTCGACGTTGAGCTCATCGGACAGCGGGAAGCGGCCGATCGGCGTGTCGTGAGCACCGGCGATGCCCTCGAGGCGGTCGACGATCCAGGCCAGGACCCGGCTGTTCTCGCCGTAGCCCGGCCAGATGAAGTTGCCCTCGTTGTCCTTGCGGAACCAGTTGACCGAGTAGATCTTGGGCAGCTTCCCCGGATCGGTCGCCTTGCCCACCTTGATCCAGTGGCCCCAGTAGTCGGCCATGTTGTAGCCGCAGAACGGCAGCATCGCGAACGGGTCGCGGCGCAACTCGCCGACCGTCCCCTCGGCCGCGGCAGTCTTCTCCGACGCGACGGTGGCGCCCATGAACACACCGTGCTCCCAGGACAGCGCCTCGTTGACCAGCGGGACGTTCGTGGCGCGACGCCCGCCGAACAGGATCGCCGAGATGGGCACGCCGGACGGGTCCTCCCAGTTCGGCGCGATGGAGGGGCACTGGCTCGCCGGCGCCGTGAATCGCGCGTTGGGGTGGGCGGCCGGGGTGTCGGACGACGGCGTCCAGTCGTTGCCCTTCCAGTCGATGAGGTGCGCCGGAGCGGGCGACAGACCCTCCCACCACACGTCGCCGTCGTCGGTCAGCGCGACGTTGGTGTAGATGCAGTTCGCATCGAGGGACCTGATGGCGTTCGCGTTGGTCTCGATGCTCGTTCCCGGAGCGACGCCGAAGAAGCCGGCCTCGGGGTTGATGGCGTAGAGCCGTCCGTCGTCGCCGAAGCGCATCCAGCAGATGTCGTCGCCGACGGTCTCGACCTTCCATCCGGGCAGCGACGGCTCGAGCATCGCGAGGTTGGTCTTGCCGCACATCGACGGGAACGCCGCCGACACGTACTTCACGTCGCCGTTCGGGTGCGTGAGCTTGAGGATGAGCATGTGCTCGGCGAGCCAGCCCTCGTCACGGGCCATCACCGAGGCGATGCGCAGCGCGAAGCACTTCTTGCCCAGCAGCGCGTTGCCGCCGTAGCCCGATCCGTAGGACCAGATCTCACGGCTCTCCGGGAAGTGGACGATGTACTTGTCGTCGTTGCACGGCCACGCGACGTCGGCCTCGCCCGGCTCGAGCGGGTGCCCGACCGAGTGAAGCGCCGGCACGAAGTCGCCGTCCTCACCGATGAGGTCGAGAGCGGCCTGGCCCATGCGCGTCATGATGCGCATGTTGACCACGACGTACGGCGAGTCCGAGATCTCGACGCCGATCTGCGAGATGCGCGAGCCGAGCGGACCCATCGAGAACGGGATGACGTACATCGTGCGGCCGTGCATCGAGCCCGCGAACTTCTCCTTGAGCGTCACGCGCATCCCGACCGGGTCGGCCCAGTTGTTCGTGGGGCCGGCATCCTCCTCGCGCAGCGAGCAGATGAAGGTGCGGTCCTCGACCCGCGCCACGTCGCTCGGGTTGGACCGGGCAAGGAACGAGTTGGGACGCCTGTCCTCGTTGAGGCGGGTGAAGACACCGCCTTCGACCAGGAGCTGGGTCAGGCGGTACCACTCCTCCTGCGAGCCGTCGCACCACTCGACCCGGTCGGGCTGGGTGAGCGCCGCAACTTCCTCGACCCACTCGAGCAGCTTCTTGTTGCGGGTGGGCGGGTTTTCAAGGCCGGGAACCGTCGACATGACTGCTGTGTCCTATCGCGAGATGTACGTGCTCTTACCAGGGGCAAGCCTGCCGCACCGGGGCGCTCGCGTCAGCCCGACGACCGCCCCGAGAGCGCTTACCGGGGGGTTTGTGACCAAAGCCACGGGTTCGCCGGGTTGCTCGACGCCCGCTGTGTTTCCGCGAGGTGACGGGGGCCACACGACGTCGCGGAACGGGCCGCAACCGCTGTCATCGCGCGCTACAGCGACTCACGTCCCCTCGCGTCCGAGGGCGACACGTGGCTCGTAGCGCTGTCACCCAGGCAGAAGAATCCCTAGCCTTCGCCCATGCGCCCACGTCGCCCACTCTCGCTGCTCACCGCAACGGCCCTGCTCGCGCTCTCGGCAGCGGCCGGTGCCGCGGTCGCACCGGCCGCCCAGGCAGCGACGCCGTCCCCGAGCTACCAGGTGACTTTCGTCGCCCGGGTGTGCCCGACGTACACCGACATCATGGCCAACCGCGCGCGCAACAACATCCAGGAGAGCCTGCGCGACCTGGGCAAGGACACGGTCTACACGAGCGGCCAGCCGGTCTCGCCAGGGCTCGAGGCGCCGAACAACCCGAGCTGCACTCCGCTCGACGGCTGGCAGTTCCGGCTGGGCACCGGCATCAAGGCGAAGACGCCGGCCACGAGCTACCTGTCCACGGTGACCGGCGACTACGGCCAGACCATCGCGGTGCAGCCCTCCGTGCCCGAGCTCGACGCGAACGGCAAGGACACCGGACGCACCGTCGCGGACGCGGTCACCGTGACCCTCACCGCCGACCAGGTGCGCCGCGCCCAGCAGGGCAGCAGCCTGTGGACCCAGGGCGGCACGACGACCGACCCGTTGCTCAACGCGCAGTTCCCCGGCGAGTACGGCTTCGGCGCGCTGCGCTGCTCGATCGACAACCTCAACGGCGACAACGTCGAGTGGATCGGCTTCGCCGGTCAGAGCACCCACGTCTTCTGCTACTACTACGCCGTCAAGCCGCCGCCCAGCGCCGGGACCATCGTCGTGAAGAAGTCGCTCGCCACCGGGACGAACGGTCCGGCGCAGTTCCGGTTCGTCGGCAACATCTCCTACACGACCACCAACGACTTCGTCCTCACCCCGCAGAGCGACACGCAGCCCGCATCGGCCACGTTCATCCGCGCCGCCGGCGACGCCTGGGACTTCGAGGAGCAACCCACGGCCGGCTTCACGTTCGTGTCGCTGACCTGCGCGCAGACGAAGCCACCGGGAACCGGACCGGCGTCCACGTGGACCGTGACGGGCGGCAAGGCAGTCGTCCACGTCGGCGACGGCGCCACCGTCACGTGCGAGTACGTCAACAAGGACACCCCGCCGCCCACCGGTTACCTCAGGCTGAACAAGGTCACGTTCGGCGGGGTCGGCTCGTTCCCCTTCAAGCTCACCGATCCCACCGGGGCCACGCACAAGTACAGCGTCACGACGAAGACCGAGGGCACCGAGGTCGTCGCGGCCCAGACCCCGGCGAGCCCGACGGGCACCTGGAAGGCGCGGGAGACCCTGCCGGCGCCGACCGGCCTCGGGCGCTGGACAGCGACCTCCGTCCAGTGCAACGGCGACGACGTCGCGTTCACCACGTCCCACGGACCCTCGGGCACCACTTACGTGTCCGCATCCCGCACCATCGGGCCGCGGGAGACCGTCGACTGCACGTTCGGGAACACCTTCACGCCCGGCGGTCAGATCCTCATCGACAAGCGGACCGCGGGCGGCGTCGGCACCTTCGCCTTCCCCGTCCTGCGAGCCGACCAGTTCAGCGACGGTGCGACGCCCACCGACGTCTTCTCCAGCTACGAGGCGACGGTGACGAGCCAGGACGTCGTGACCGCGGCCGTCCCCGCCTCGGGTCGACCGACGCTGAGGCACCTGCCCGTCGGTGAGGGGGCGGCGTCGACGTACGTGATCGCCGAGCTCAGCCCGCCGGCAGCAGCCGGCACGAGCTGGAACCAGACCGCCATCACCTGCACGGACGTCTCCACCGACCTCGTCGTACCGACGCCTCCGGTCCCGAGCGTCTCCGGTGTCCAGGTCGTGCTGACCGCAGCGCACCCGCAGGTGCGCTGCGCGTTCGACAACCAGCTGCTGGCCGAGGGTGGCGGCGGTGGCGGTGGTGGCGGTGGTGGCGGTGGCGGCGGTGGCGGCGGCGAGGTCACCGCGGACGCCGCGGTCCTCGTCACCAAGACGATCTCCGGCACGCACGCCGGCCAGCAGGGCGAGGTCGTCCTCAGCCTGGCTTGCGCGGACGGCTCGACGGGCTCCTTCGTCCTGGCCGCGGGCGTGACGGGCACGCACGGCACGGAGGAGCCGCTCGTCGTGAGCGACGCGACCTCGTGCACGCTCACCGAGACGACGACCGGCGCGACGGCGGCGGTGCAGCTGGACTCGACCACGATGAAGGCCGGCTCGGCAGCGGCCGTGAGCGGCACGAAGGTCACCTTCACCACCAAGGCCGGCAGCCCGATCACGGTGGCCGTGACCGACGTCTACGGAGGGCTGGCCCCGAGCGGCGCCGACGGCCGGACGCCAGCGACCGCGGTCGCGGGCCTCGTCCTGATGGTCACCGGCGCGGGCCTGGCCTTCGTCGGTCGCCGTCGCCACGGCTGACCGGGGTACGCCGACCCCGCAACGACGAGGCGCCCGCCCCCCGAAGGGGACGGGCGCCTCGCAACGTGCGGGAGATCAGACGGCGCGAACGTTCTCCGCCTGCGGGCCCTTCTGGCCCGTACCGATCTCGAACTCCACGCGCTGGTTCTCCTCGAGCGAGCGGTAGCCGCTGCCCTGGATGGCCGAGAAGTGCACGAACACGTCCGTGTCACTGCCGTCGGGGGAGATGAAGCCGAAGCCCTTCTCCGCGTTGAACCACTTAACGGTGCCCTGCGCCATTACATGTCTCCTCATGGGGACGGTGCGGTCCGGGCACTTTGCCCGGTCCGGGTTGCTTCCCGTCGTTGTGTCAGACCTGCCCATGGGGACGTGTCTTGCGAGGTCACGCAGCGGTCTCCCGCGTCGGAACCCAGTAAACGAAGTACTGCAACCGCGCTCAGCATACCCATGTCGGGTCCGGAAGCACCATGGATCACACGGTGAGCGGAACCGGGCGTGTTCTGGCGGCCCTGCGAGATAGCGTCGCCACATGACCGACACCCCCTCGCAGCTGCCCCGCGCGCACCAGATCGAGCTCCCCCCGGAGCACGTCGTGGGGGTCCCCGCGGACTTCGCCTCGGTGTGGCACACGCCCGAGTCGTTCGTGATCGACTTCCTCGCCGCCCGGGGTCCCGCGCAGGTCGCTGAGCACGACGGCGACCCCGTCGTGGTCCAGGACCTCGTCGTGAGCGCACGGGTCAGGATGCCTCCGACGCACGTGATCGAGCTGATGAAGGCCCTCGAGCGCCAGCTCTCGACCTGGGAGACCGAGACGGGCCGCCGGGCGCCGATCGACCCGGACCTGCCCTCCCTCTAGGCGCCCGCCCGCGGCGGGCAGTGCCGCAGGTCACATCGGCTCGCGACGCCGGAGCGAACCCGGACCTGGCGCAGAGGCTCCCGAGAGGTTGGCGCCCGATGCTGTGGTCACAACTTCATCCGGGAGAGACCTACCGCGTTACGAGCGTGGATGCTCGCCACCACGGCGGCACTCCACTCACCGGACCCCCCTCCGGTGGCCGCTCGAGGTTCTCTCCCACGGATCCGGTACCTCCCCCCTCACCGGGTCCACCAGTGACGGCCCCTCCTCTTCACCCCCGAAGAGGCGGGGCCGTCAGTTCGTCGGCGCAGACGCTGCCGGTTGCTGACTCGCCGGTCAGCACCGGCGTACGCTCGCGCCCATGTCTGAGCCGGTCCTGCCCTCCCGTGCCCGCGTCGTCGTGATCGGCGGCGGCGTCATCGGCACGTCCGTCGCCTACCACCTCGCCGACCTGGGGTGGACCGACGTCGTCCTCCTCGAGCGCGACCGGCTGACGTCGGGGACCACCTGGCATGCGGCCGGCCTCATGGTCACCTTCGGGTCGACCTCGGAGACCTCCACCGAGTTCCGCAAGTACACCCGCGACCTCTACTCCCGCCTCGAGGCCGAGACCGGCCAGTCCACCGGGTTCATGCCGGTCGGCTTCATCGAGATCGCCACCGAGCCCGGTCGCCTCGAGGAGTACCGCCGCGTCTCGGCATTCAACCGCTACTGCGGGGTCGACGTCCAGGAGATCTCGGCCAAGGAGGTCCTCGACCTCTTCCCCCTGGCACGGGTCGACGACGTGCTGGCCGGCTTCTACGTCCCCGAGGACGGCCGGGCCAACCCCGTCGACGTCACGATGGCGCTGGCCAAGGGTGCCCGAATGAAGGGGGCCACGATCATCGAGGGGGTGCCCGTCACCGGCGTCACGAAGTCCGGCGGCGCGGTGACCGGCGTGAGGACGCCCTACGGCGACATCGAGGCGGAGTGCGTCGTCAACTGCGCCGGCATGTGGGCCCGTCAGCTCGGGGAGCAGGCGGGCGTGAACATCCCGTTGCAGGCCGCCGAGCACTACTACCTCATCACCGAGGAGTTCGAGGGGATCGACAAGTCGTTCCCCGTGCTGGAGGACCCGCGCAACTACACCTACCTCCGCGAGGAGGGCGGCGGCCTCATGATCGGGCTGTTCGAGTCGGTGTGCGCGCCCTGGAAGGTCGACGGGATCCCGGACACGTTTTCCTTCGGCGAGCTGCCGCCCGACTGGGACCGGATGGGCCCCTACGTCGAGGCCGCGATGAGCCGCGTGCCGATCTCCTCGGAGGTCGGCGTCCGGAAGTTCTTCTGCGGGCCCGAGAGCTTCACGGCCGACCTGCAGCCGGTTGTCGGTGAGGCGCCCGAGCTGCGCAACTACTTCGTGGCTGCCGGGCTCAACTCCATCGGCATCCTCACCGGGGGCGGGATGGGGCGCGCGCTGGCGCACTGGATCGTGAACGGCAGCGCCGACGTCGACATCACCGGGTTCAACATCGACCGGCTGCACACCTACCAGCGCAACCCCGAGTACCGCGCGACCCGCACGGTCGAGAGCCTCGGCCGGGTCTACGCCTGCCACTACCCGGACAAGTCGATGGAGACCGCGCGCGGCGCGAAGCTCTCCCCGATCCATCACCGTCTCGAGGCGCAGCGCGCCTTCTTCCGCGACGTGAGCGGCTGGGAGAACCCGGGCTGGTACGCACCCGAGGGTCACGCGCCGGTGCAGGGCGAGCTCAGCTGGGGGCGCCCGGACTGGTTCCCCCACTGGGGGGCCGAGCACCACGCCGCCCGCAACGACGTGATCGTCATGGACATGTCCTTCATGTCCAAGTTCCTCGTGCAGGGCAAGGACGCCGGCGAGCGGCTGAACTGGATCTCGGCCAACGACGTCGACGGCGAGCCGGGCGTCATCACCTACACCCAGTGGCTCAACGAGGCGGGGAGGCTCGAGGCCGACCTCACGGTCACCAAGCTCGACGACGACCGGTTCTGGGTCGTGGCGTCGGACACCGCGCACCGGCACGTCGAGACGCACCTCAAGCGGCACTTCGAGGGCCACCACGCGTTCGTCACCGACGTGACCGGCGCCTACGCGCAGATCAACGTGCAGGGACCGCGCTCGCGCGAGCTGCTGCAGTCGCTCACGACGGCCGACCTGTCGAACGAGACCTTCCCGTTCCGCACCGCGCGCGAGATCGACCTCGGCTTCGCGCGGGTGCTGCTCATCCGCATCACCTACCTCGGCGAGCTCGGCTACGAGCTGTACGTGCCGTCCGAGCAGGCGGTGCACGTCTACGACCGCATCGTCGCCGCGGGACCGGCGTACGGGCTCCGGCACGCGGGGACCAAGGCGCTCGCCAGCCTACGGATGGAGAAGGCCTACCGCGACTACGGCCACGACATCGACAACACCGACTCCGTCCTCGAGGTGGGCCTCGGCTTCGCGGTGGACCTCGACAAGCCCGGCGGGTTCCTCGGCAAGGAGGCCGTCCTCGCGAAGAAGGCCGAGGGACCGCTGCGCAAGCGACTGGTGCAGGTGCTGGTCTCGGACCCGGAGCCGCTGCTGTTCCACGCCGAGGTCGTACGCCGCGACGGCGTGCCGGTCGGATACGTCCGCGCCGCGTCGTACGGCTTCACCCTCGGCGGTGCCGTCGGCCTGGCCATGATCGAGGCCGACGAGCCGATCGACAAGGCCTGGATCGACGCGGGCGGGTGGACAGTGGAGATCGCGGACCGGCAGTGGCCGTGCACGGTGTCGCTCCGTCCGCTCTACGACCCCGCCAACGAGAAGATCAAGGCCTGACCCGTCGGCGACCGGGCGGCGCGTGACTACGTTGGAGGCATGAGCACCGCCGCGCAGCGCTGGGCCGACGACCTCGCGTCGTGGGCCATCCCGCCGGAGATCCTCGAGTCCGCAGCAGAGTCGCCGTGGATCCACCCGGTGGAGATGTTCACCGTCGAGGGCGACGTGCCCGACACCCAGTCGCACCGGCGCGCCCGCGAGGCGCTCCCGCCCGGTGGCTCCGTGCTCGACGTCGGGTGCGGGGGCGGTCGCGCGGCGATGGCGCTGGCGCCCCCCGCGGGACGAGTCGTCGGCGTCGACGAGCAGCAGCCCATGCTCGACCGGTTCGCGGTCGCCGCGTCGCAGCGAGGCGTCACGTCCGAGACCGTGCTCGGCCGCTGGCCCGAGGCGGCGGCCCGGACACCGGACGCGGACGTCGTCGTCTGCCACCACGTGGCCTACAACGTCGCTGCGCTCGGGCCGTTCGTCCTCGCGCTGTCCGGCCATGCGCGTCGGCGGGTCGTCGTCGAGCTGCCGACCAGGCACCCGCTCACGCACCTGGGTCCGCTGTGGCGCGAGTTCTGGGGACTGGAGCGCCCGTGGGGACCGACCTCCGACGACTGCCTCTCAGTGGTCCGTGAGGCCGGCATCGACGCGACGATGGAGACCTGGACCGACGAGTCCTTCGGCTCACGGTCCACGCTCACGCCTGAGCAGCAGGCGCACTACGTGCGGATCCGGCTCTGCCTGCCGGCCGAGCGCGAGCCGGACGTCGCGGCGTTCCTCGCGCGGGCCGGCGAACCGGCTCCCCGGCGTACGGCGACGATCTGGTGGGACGCATGAACCGCCGGCCGCAGCGGTCCGTGACCGGCACCGACACCGAGGTCCGCGACGAGGACTGGTACGCCCGCGAGCTGCGCGGCGAGAGGCACGAGCGGGTGGCGTTCGTCGACGTCGACATGACCGAGGTGCTCACCGAGTCGTCGGTGTTCGACGGCTGCACGTTCCGTGGGGTGCGGTTCAACGCCTCGCGCCATGTCGAGTCCGCGTTCCTGAACTGCACGTTCCGCTCGTGCACCTTCTTCGACACGTCGTTCACCCGCTGCAAGATGGTGGGCAGCACGTTCGACCGCTGCACGTTCTCCTCCCTCGATGCGGTCGGGGGCGACTGGTCGTTCGTCGGCCTGGCCGGCGCCGACCTCCGCAAGGTGCGCTTCGACGGGACGAGGATGCGCGAGGCCGACCTCACCGACGTCCGGGCCGAGGGCACGAGCCTGCGCGAGGTCGACCTGACGAGCGCGTGGCTGCACGGCGCGGACCTGTCGCGCGCCGACCTGCGCGGCGCGCAGCTCGCCACGATCGATCCCTCGACGGTGACGCTCACGGGTGCCGTGATCGGTCCCGAGCAGGCGGTCGCCATCGCCGAGGCGCTCGGCCTCGAGGTCCGCCTCGACTGACGAGTCGCCGGTCCCTCCCGTGCCTCGCGAGGCCCGCGGGGTCAGCGGAAGATCTGCTGCAGCGCCCAGGAGTTGCCGTCGGGGTCGCTGAAGTAGGCGTACTTGACGCCACCCATGTCGCTGACGTCGGAGACCCCGACCCCGCGTTCGACGAGCTCCGCGCGTGCGGCCTCGACGTCGTCCACCACGAGGTGGAGACCGTTCACGCGCCCGGCGTCGGGGTCGCTGAAGCCCACGCCGATCGCGATGGAGCACGCCGAGCCGGGAGGGGTGAGCTGGACGACCCGCAACCCGTTGCCGGGCTCGACGTCGTGGTCCAGTGCGAACCCGACCTGGTCGACGTAGAAGCTCTTGCTGCGGTCCACGTCGGTGGTGGGCAGCGGGATGAGCTCGAGTCGCATGTCCATCGGGGTGGCTCCTTGACGTCGGGCGTGGATGTGGGGCAGCGGGATCGAGGACCTCAGCCAGACGGGACCTGGTCCCCGCACCCTATGTCGCCCCGATCGCGCGGAGAACCTGCACCGTCCGCGACTGACCGAGGCGCGGACCCACCGGCCCTGGCGGGCGTCCTGGCCGTCGCCCCTTCGTGGCGGCAGCGCGGTGCGAGGACGTGGGGAGGCTCGAGTTGACCTCGGAACCGGCACGTGACGTCCTTCCCGGCCAGGCGAAGATCGCGGCCGTGGCCGAGGCCGCGGGCCTGGCGGATCCGTCACGGCTGCGATGGACGGTCGAGGCCGTCGACCACGAGAGCATCATCGACACGACCGGCGGGCTCTACGACGTGCGCGGGCATGGCCATGACGGGGATGCCCCCGCGGATGGTCCTGCGTGGTGAAGGCCCTGGAACGTTCCGAGGGCGGCGAGTGCGACCCCCCGGACAGCTGGTGCTACTGGCGACGCGAGGCAGCCTTCTACTCGTCGGACCTGCCTGCCTCGCTCCCTACGCCTCTTCGGGCTCCGCGGGCGTACGCCGTGACGGAGACGACGACCAGCTGCTGGGTGTGGATGGAGCGAGTGGCGGACGACCTCGTCGAGACGTGGCAACCGGACGACTACCACCGGGTGGCTGTCGCCGCGGGAGAGTCGGCCGGGACCCAGCTGGCGCACGGTCGTCCACCGTCCAGGCCCTGGCTCGTCCAGGGATTCATGCGAAGCGTGCTGGCCGACGGCGGCCTCTGGGCCGGCCTCATGTCCCGCGAGTCGACCGGGTCCGCCTGGACGCTCCCCTTGGTCCAGGAGTCCTTCGACCGCGTCGACAACGAGAGGTACGACAGCCTCTGGGCTCGCCGGCACGATCTCCTGTCGGTGCTCGACCGATTGCCCCCAGTGCTGTGCCACAACGACTTCCATCGTCGCAACGTGCTGCCGAAGGACGGGACCGCAGCACCCGTGGTGGTCGACTGGGCCTTCGCCGGGACGGGGCGCGGTCGCCACCGACGCGGCGCACCTCACGGGCGGGACGCTCTTCTTCTGCGATGCCGACGTGAGCCACGCCGAGGATCTCGACGCCACCGTCTTCGACGGCTACCTGGAGGGGCTCCGTCGGGGGAGGGTGGGGCGGGGACGAGCGGCTGGTCCCGCTGGGGTTCACCGCCTCGATCGCTCTCGGGCAAGGCCTGACGCTCCCCGGCTGGGTGGGACTCATGCTGCCCGAGGAGGAGGAGGTCGACGTCGAGCGGCTGTTCGGCGCACCTGCCGCGTCCGTCCGCGACGCGTGGGTCGAGCTGTACCGGTTCGCGCTGCAGCGCGCCGACGAGGCAGTATCGCTCAGTCGTCAGCTGGGTCTCAGCGAGGCTGGATAGCCGCCGCACGTGGGCCCCGGCCCAGACCCGAGGTCATGTCCGGTCAGATGCCCCAAGGGATCCCGAGCGCGTACCAGACGAGGAAGAACGCCGTCCACGCGACCGTGAGCGCGAGGAAGTACGGCAGCATGAGCGCGATGACCGTGCCGATCCCCGAGCGCTTGTCGTAGCGGGCCGCGAACACCACGATGAGCGGGAAGTACGCCATGATCGGCGTCACGATGTTCATCGGCGAGTCGCCGACGCGGTAGGCCGCGAGCACGCCGGCGGGATCGACGCCGAGGCGCAGGAACAGGGGGATGAAGATGGGCGCGAGCAGAGCCCACTTGGCGATGGCTTGCGGGATGATGACGCCGACCACGAGCGTGATCAGGATCGCGATGAGCAGCAGCCATCCCGCGCCGATGTCGACGCGCTCGATGAGGTCGCCGAGCTTCACCGCCGCCACCTGCGGCATCTTCGAGTAGTTGAAGTAGGCGATGAACTGCGCGATGAGCAGGAACAGCAGCAGGAGCCCGGCGAGGCCCGCCCACGACTTGGTGATCGCCTCGATCGCCTGCGTGCCGGTGCGGATCGTGCCCGCGCCACGGCCGTAGCCCATGCCGGCCGCGAGGAACAGCACCGAGATGATGACGATGAGGCTGTCCATGAAGGGCGAGGTCCCGATGATGTCGCCGCTGACGGGGTCGCGCAGCGGCGCACCCGGAGGCAGGGTCAGCGCCAAGATGATCACGAGCGTCGCGACGAACCACAGTCCGGCTCCGCGCAACCCTCGGCGTTCGGCCTCGTCGCTGACCTCGGGCGCGTCGTCGGCCTTCTGGATGTCGCTCGAGTCGGCGTCCGGAGCGACCGACCGGTCGTAGGGACCGAGCCGCTTCTCGACCACACGTGAGGTCATGAAGCCGAGGACGAGCGTGAGCACGATCGTGGACCCGATGCCGAACCACAGGTTCGCCGTGATCCCGATCGACTGCGCCGGATCGACGATGTGGATCGACTCGTTGGTGATCTCGGCGAGAACGGCGTCGGTCGGGGTCACGAGCACGTTGACGCCGAAACCGCCTGCTACACCCGCGAACGCAGCCGCCATACCGGCCAGCGGATGGCGCCCGACGCTCATGAATGCTGCGGCGCCGAGCGGTATGAGCACGAGGTAGCCGGCGTCCGAGGCGATGCTCGAGATGATGCCGAGGAACACGATGATGTAGGTGAGCGCCGCGGGCGACGACACCGCGACCAGCTTGCGGATGAGCGAGGCGATCAGCCCGGATCTCTCGGCCACCCCGACGCCGATCATGACGATGAGGATGATCCCCATCGCCGTGAAGCCCATGAAGTTCGGGACGAACGACGTGAACAGGAAGCGGATCCCGTCGACGGTGAGCAGGCCCTGGATCTTCACGGTCTCGGTGACGACGTGGTAGTCGGCGGCGTCGGGCTGCTGCGGGGGCATGACCTCGGCCGGCAGGGACGATCCCCCGACGTCGATCGCCTGCACGCTCTGCGACGGAGGCTTGACGACCTCGTAGGTCGCTCCCACGCCCGCCCATGCCAGCAGCTGCGAGAGCACGATGACGCCGATGCACAGCGCGAGGAACAGGATCGCCGGGTGGGGCACCTTGTTGCCGACCCGTTCGATGACGTCGAGGACGCGCTCCAGCAGCCCTCCGCTGCGGGCCTGCGGCTGCTCCTCGGTCGTCGTCGAGCTGCTCATGCGCCTGCCGCCAGTCCGAGGCGGCCCAGCAGGTCGGCGATGGCGACCGTCGTGCGCTCGAGCTCGTCGAGCAGGACGCGCTCGTTGGGACCGTGGATGTTCGAGTAGCCGTCCGTGCATCCGACGAGCAGGATGTCGGCGGCGGGCGCAGCCTGGTGCAGCGAGCTCACGAGCGGGATCGACCCGCCGGCGCCGATGAACACGGTCTCCGCGTCCCAGGCATCGGCCCACACGGAGCGGGCCACGTCGTAGACCGGGCCGTCGATCTGCGCGGCATAGCCCTGACCGGTCTCGAGCCCGGTGACGGTGAGGGCGACACCGAACGGCAGCGCGTCCCGCAGGTGGCGCATGACGGCGTCCTGCGCCTCCACCGGGTCCTGCTCGGGGTGCACGCGCACGTTCAGCTTCGCCCTCGCGTACGGCGACACCGCGTTGAGCGCGTGATCGACGGAGGGGACGTCCACGCCGATGACCGTGATCGCCGGTCCGGTCCAGATCCGCTCGCCGAGCGTGCCGGTGCCGATCAGCGGCATGCCGTCGGCGATCTCGGCCAGCGCCCGGAATTCCTCGACGGTGGGCCCGCCGCCGGTCCACACGTCACGACGCAGCCCGGCGACGGCGACGTCGCCACGGTCGTCGTGCAGGCTCCCGATGCCACGCATGAGCGCGAGCAGCGCGTCGGGCGCTGCACCGCCGTACTGGCCGCTGTGCTTGGCCGAGCCGAGGGTGCGCACCTCGACCAGGACGTTGGCCATGCCGCGCAGACCGACGGTGAGAGTGGGCAGCCCCGGACGCATGTTGCCCATGTCGGCGATGACCATGACGTCGGAGGCGAACCGCTCGGGGTCGGTCTGCGGGTAGGTCGTGAACGCGCCGCCGCCGACCTCTTCGAGGCCCTCGACGACGACCTTGATCCCGACCGGCGGGCGTCCGCCCCACGCGCGCAGGGCGCCCGCGCACGCGACGATGTTCCCCTTGGTGTCAGCCGTGCCCCTGCCGTGGATAGCACCGTCCTTCGCCGTAGGGACGAACGGCGCCGTCTCCCACAGGCTCTCGTCGCCGGCGCCCACCACGTCGTAGTGGCCGTAGAGCAGCACCGTCGGTGCGCCGGGGGGCGCGGGGAGCTCGCCGAACACGACCGGCGCGGTGCCGGGCAGGACGATGGCGTCGAAGCGCTCGACCCCCGACTCGGCGAAGACCCGTGTGACCTCGGACTGCGCCGCTGCCAGGCCGGCGTGCGTCGACTCGGGGTAGCCCGCGACCGACACCGAGGGGATCGCGACCAGCACCTCGAGCTCGCGGGTGATCTCCGGCATGAGTCCACGGACACGCTCGCGCAGCGTCCGGGTGCTCTCGTGGTCGGTCATCTCGTCCTCTCCCGTGTCGAGACGCAGTGCCGTGTCCGCGCCCCTCGGCGCGCCGGCAGAGCCGACGGTACCGGCCCCACGTCGCTCGGCAAGGGGAACCGATGAGGCCGACGCGAGCGCTCGCCCCCGACCCGGCCCAAGGTCTCAGGACGCGCTGAACTCCACCACGACCTTGATGTCGTCCGGCCCCCGGTCGAAGGCGTCGTGGATGCGCTCGGGCGCGACCCGCCGGCTCACGAGCCGGCTGAGCCAGTCGCGGTCGGCTCGCGCCAGCGCCTCGGCGCCGCGGTAGAAGTGGCGACGGTTCGCGTTCACCGAACCGACGACGACGTTGTTCTGAAGCACGAGCTCGGTCGCGACATCGGCCGTCGCGAGGCCCACTGTGCGGCCGCCGGAACCCACCCCCGTCAGGCAGACGACACCGCCGGCCCCCACTGCGTGGATGACGTCGCTGATCACCTGGCCCACGCCGGTGCACTCGATGACGACGTCGGGGTCGAAGCCGATGTCATCGGCGCTGCCGGAGTGGTAGGTGGCCCCGAGCGCGCGGACGAGGTCGGGCTTGGCGCCGGACTCCATCCGGTCGAGCACGTGGACGTCGAGGCCGCGCTGCACACCGATCATGGCGGCCAGCAGACCGATGGGCCCTGCGCCCGTGACCAGGGCGGTGCGCGGCTGCCAGAACGCCCGGGCCTCCATGTGGTTGACCTGCTCCCACGCCTTGGCCACGACGGTCGTCGGTTCGAGCAGCACGCCGAGGATGCCCAGCGTGGGGTCCAACCGCGTCACGTAGCCGGGCTCGATGCGCCACTGCTCGGACATGAAGCCGTCGATCGACTTGATGCCGCGCTCCGTGTACTGGCCGTTGAGGCACATGTCCCACTCCCCCACGGCGCAGCTTGGGCACGGCAGCGGGTCCGGGCGCCGCACGATCCCGACGACGAGGTCGCCCGGCACGACGCCGGCGCCGTCGGGGGCCTCGAGCACGCGGCCGAGCGACTCGTGGCCGAGGACGAGCCGCTTCCGGCCCGGCGGCGCCCAGCCGTACTTGCCCGTCGCGATCTCGACGTCGGTGCCGCAGATCCCGACGGCGATCGCCTCGACGAGGATCGACCCGGACGCGGCGTCCGGGTCGGGCACATCGCCGTACTGGATGCTGTCCTGGGTCTTGGGGACGACCGTGATGGCCTTCATGGCGGGCTCCTGTCGGTGTGCTCGGGCCGACCGTAACGACCCACGGCTCGGCGCTCCGCTGGTTTCGAGGAACAGTCGTGGATGTTCACCTCGGGATCGTCACCGTCCGGTCCGTCGTGCAGCGGCGCCCGACGAGCTCTGAGCCGCACACCAGGACTCGCCCGCCCCGCCCCGCCTAGCGTGGCGGCGTGACGCACGAGCGCGAGATCACCGAGCCCGTCGACCTCTGCCTGCCGTCCGGGCGGCTGAACCCGGCGGCCGTGGGGTGGAGCCGGGTGCCGCTGCACCGACCCAACCTGCGCGGCTGGGGCCGCGGGAAGCGTTGGGAGTACTGGGCAATCGTGACGCCCGAACTCGTCGTCGGGCTGACGGTGTCGTCGATCGACTACGCAGGGGTGCAGTCTGTCTACGCGCTCGACCGCGCGACCGGCGAGGAGACCGCGCGCGACGCCGTAGTCCCACTCGCACGCGGTGTCGTGCTCCCACTCTCGTGCGGGGTCGGGCGCGCGCACGTGGCTGCCGGCGGCCTGCGCATCGACCTCGAGGAGGTCGACCAGGGGACCCGCATCCGCGCCCGGACCGACGAGGTCGACCTCGACCTCCTGGCGCTGCGGGGACCCGGGCACCAGAGCATGGCGGTCGTCGTCCCGTGGTCCGAGCGCTCGTTCCAGTACACCGTCAAGGACGTCGGACGGCCCGCGAGCGGTCGGGCGACCGTGCGCGGCACGGCGTACGACATCGACCCGACCACCTCCTTCGCGGTGCTCGACCACGGGCGCGGGCGGTGGCCCTACTCCATCACCTGGAACTGGGGAGCCGGTTTCGGCACGCTCGGCGGGCACGCATTCGCGCTCCAGCTCGGCGGGAAGTGGACCGACGGGACGGGATCCACCGAGAACGCGGTGACGATCGACGGAGTCGTGCACAAGATCGGCGACGAGCTGAGCTGGGACTACGACCGCGCCGACTGGACTCGCCCGTGGCGGATCAGCGGTCCCTCGCTCGACCTCGCCTTCCGTCCCTTCCATGAGCGCGCCGCACGGACGAACCTGCTCGTCGTCGCGTCCGAGACCCACCAGTGCTTCGGGCACTACGACGGCTGGGTGCTCGGTCCGGACGGCGACCGGATGACGGTCGAGGGGATCGTGGGCTGGGCCGAGGAGGCGCGCAACCGCTGGTGAAGGACGTGTCACGCCCGCGGCAACTGGCGGCTGGGCTGACCGGAACCAGAGGCGCACGTGCGGTGGATGGCCCATCATCGAGCGGTGAGCGATCACCCTCCCGAGACGATCTCGTACCCCGCGCCCGGCAGCCGGCCCGTGCGGCAGGTCGGCGAGAGGACCGCGCCGCACGTCATCGTCCTGTTCGGCGCTGCCGGTGACCTAGCACGTCGCAAGCTGCTGCCCGGACTCGTGCACATCGCGACGTCGTCGCTCGCACCCCCCATGCGCATCGTCGGCACGTCGCTCGAGCAGTTCGACGACGAGCAGTTCCGAGCCTTCGCCGAGCTCGCCGTCGAGGAGTTCGGCGGGCACCACCAGATCTCGCCCGAGCAGTGGGTCGACTTCGCCTCCCACCTCACGTACGTCCCGATGGGGGCAGGGGCCGACGCCCTGCGCGCCGCGGTCACGGCGGCGGAGGCGCAGCTCGGGGAGGGCGTACGCCGCCTGCACTACATGAGCGTGCCGCCGAAGGCGGCGTTCGACGTGATCGCGACGTTGCGCGACGCCGACCTCGTGACGAACTCGCGCGTGATCATGGAGAAGCCGTTCGGGACGGATCTCGAGAGCGCGGTGATCCTCAACGACCACCTGCACGAGACGTTCGAGGAGAGCCAGATCTTCCGCATCGACCACTTCCTCGGCAAGGAGGCGGCGCAGAACATCCTGGCCTTCCGCTTCGCCAACGGCCTGTTCGAGCCGATCTGGAACCGCAACTTCATCGACCACGTCCAGATCGACATCCCCGAGACCCTCGGCCTCGGGCAGCGCTCGGCGTTCTACGAGTCCACGGGCGCCTACAAGGACATGGTGGTCACGCACCTGCTGCAGGTGCTCGCGTTCGTCGCCATGGAGCCGCCGACCGCGCTCGAGCCACGGGCGATCAGCGAGGAGAAGAACAAGGTCTTCCGCTCGATGCTGCCGGTGGACCCGCTCAACGTCGTTCGGGGCCAGTACGCCGGCTACCTCGACGAGCCGGGCGTGGCGCCGGACTCCGACACCGAGACGTTCATCGCGCTGCGCTGCGACATCGACAACTGGCGCTGGGCCGGCGTGCCGTTCTACCTGCGCACCGGCAAGAAGATGGCCGAGGGGGCGCGGATCATTTCCATCGCGTTCCGCGAGGCGCCCCGCACGATGTTCCCGGCGAACTCCGGAGTTGGCTCCGCCGGACCCGACCACCTCACGTTCGACCTCGCCGACGCCTCGAAGGTGTCGCTGTCCTTCTATGGCAAGCGACCCGGGCCGGGGATGCGGCTGGAGAAGCTGTCGATGCAGTTCTCCACCGAGGACACGAGCCGCGCCCGCGACGTGCTCGAGGCCTACGAGCGGCTCATCCTGGACGCCATGCGCGGCGACCACACGCTGTTCACCACGGCCGACGGCATCGAGAGCCTGTGGGCCCGTTCGGTCGACCTGCTCGAGGACCCGCTCCCCGTGAAGCCCTACGCCGCCGGCACGTGGGGTCCGAACGCCATCCACCAGCTCATCGCGCCGCACGCCTGGCGGCTGCCCTTCGAGCGGGTGTGGCGCGAGTCGCGCTGAGGCTCGCACGTGACCGGTCACGGCCGAATGGTTTCCCGACACGTTTGTCGGTATGATATCGACACAAGCGTCGGCAACCTGCCTCACTAACGACAGGCCGTTCGCGCGCCGAGACCGACGCCGGCGCCCGTCGGCACAGGAGACACCGATTCGCATGACGTCCCCCGCTCCCGCCGTCCGCACATCCGGCCACCGGCTCCGGACCCTCGGCGCCGCCATGGTGCTGACCCTGCTCGCCCAGCTGATCGTCGGCATGGCGAACACCTTCTGGCTCTCGCTTCCCGAGTCGGGCCCCGGCTGGGACGCGGCCGCGCCCGCGCTCCTGCTCAGCGCTCACCTCGTGGTGGGAACGGCGCTGCTCGTCCTCGGGGTCTGGATCGCCGTCCTCGCCGTGCGGGACCGCGACCGCGGCTGGGTGATCGCCTCAGGCCTCGGGATCCTCGGCATCGTCACCGCGATCGGCGGAGGCTCGACGTTCATGAGTGACACCAGCGACGACGCCGCGTCCTTCGTCATGGCCATCGGCGCAGCCGTCGCCATCGCCTCGTACGCGCTCGGCCTCTACCCGACGACCCGCACTGCGCCCGAGGAGTCGTCATGACCGACGCGTCCGACTCGGGTTCCGGCCCCGTCGCCGAAGGCCCCGAGGCCGGCCAGAGCCAGTCCCCCGGCGTGATCGCGTGGGTCACGCGGGCCGTCGCGGCGGCGGGCCTCCTGGTCGTGCTGTGGGTGCTCCTCACGGCGTGGCCCGTCGTGGTGCACGGCCACCCGCTCTACGCCGTGCTGCTGACCATCACGCTCGCGCTGTCGGTCTACGTGGGTCTCAGCACCCGGCGCCCGCTGTCCGAGCGACGTCGCCGACGCCGAGTGCTGCGGATCCTGCTCATCGGCGCCTCCGTCGCAGCCATCGGCGTCGTCGCGTGGCTGAAGCCGTTCACGGCGCAGGAACCTGCTCTCGCTGCGATGGCTTCGGACCCGAAGGTCACCGTGGCCGAGTACCCGACGCAGATCGTGCTGACGCCCACGGCGACGCCGAGCACCACCGCCCTGTTCTTCCAGCCCGGTGCGCGCGTCGACGCCCGCGCCTACGCCGCGGTGCTGCGCCCGGTGGCCGAGGCGGGTCACGTCGTCGTGATCGCGAAGCAGCCGGTCGGCATCGCGTTCCTCGCGACGACGGCCTTCGAGTCCGCGCGGGCGGCGTATCCCGACGTCACCCGATGGATCGTGGGCGGGCACTCGCTCGCCGGCACGGTCGCGGCGATCGACGCCGACGACCACGACTCCGACGCGACGGCACCCGTGGTCGGGCTGCTGCTGTATGCGTCGTACCCGGCGACGGACATGAGCTCGTCGCTGACGGCCGACGTGCTCTCGATCTCGGGCAGCGAGGACGGCCTCGCCACCCCTGCGAAGATCGACGCCTCGAGGGCCGATCTGCCGAGGGGCACGACGTACACGGTGGTCGAGGGCGGCGTCCACGCCTTCTTCGGCGACTACGGACCGCAGCCCGGCGACGGCACGCCCACGATCACCCACGACGCCGCGAGGACGCAGATCTCCAGCGCCAGCCTCGACCGGGTGGCCACGCTCAGCCGCTGACGTCCCCCGAGAGGTGGCGTCAGCGCTCGTGACACCTCGCGGTGACGCCACCTCTCGGTCGTCCCTACGTGGTAGCCCCGAGACCCATCGCAGTCACCGCTGATGACCCCGTGGCGCGGGCCGCGGACCCTCGACAGCGAGCGGCCCCGACGACGGGGCCCGCCGGTGGGGCGGGATCCATGAGGTGGCATCGCCAACTTCGCCGGACCCGAACCCGTCCCTCGTGCTGCGCGACAGCACAGTGTCGGCGAACTCGCTGAGCGCAACGGCGGGACTGCCGGTGCTGGGCGGCGGTATCTTCACCACGGCCGCCTACCAGGTGGCCGGCTCACTGGTCAGCGGGAACTTCCCCGACCAGTGCTCCGGAAGCACCTGCTGACGGGTGATCCGGCTGCGCTCCCGGCGGAAGGCCCGGGAGCGCAGCCGTGTCAGGGCAGGGTGATGCCGGCGTCGGAGATGGCGCGCTCGATGCCGCCCGTGAGGACGAACTCGTACGCCGCTGCCAGCTCGGGCGCGAGGTAGCGGTCGGCACCCGGGCCGGGGACGGTCTCGCGCAGCGCGTGCACGACCGCCCCGGTCGCCGGACCGGGCTTCAGCGGTGCACGGAGGTCGATGCCGCGCGAAGACGCGACCAGCTCGACCGCGAGGATACGACGCAGGTTGTCGACCGACCGGCGCAGCTTGCGCGCCCCGGACCACCCCATCGAGACGTGGTCCTCCTGCATCGCCGAGCTGGGGATGGAGTCGACCGACGACGGGACCGCCAGCCGCTTGTTGTCCGACACCAGCGCGGCCTGCGTGTACTGGGCGATCATCAGGCCGCTGTCGACACCGGGGTCGTCGGCCAGGAACGGCGGCAGACCGTGGGAGCGCGCCTTGTCGAGCAGGCGGTCGGTGCGCCGCTCGGAGATCGAGCCGAGGTCGGCGGAGACGATCGCGAGGAAGTCCAGGACGTAGGCCACGGGAGCGCCGTGGAAGTTGCCGTTCGACTCGACCCGTCCGTCGGGCAGCACCACCGGGTTGTCGACCGCTGCGGCGAGCTCGCGCCCGGCGACGAGACGTGCGTGCGCGATGGTGTCGCGGACCCCGCCCGCCACCTGCGGGGCGCAGCGCAGCGAGTAGGCGTCCTGCACGCGGGTGTCGCCCTCGAGGTGCGAAGCGACGATCGGCGAGCCGGCGAGGACCGCGAGCATGCGGGCGGCGCTGCGGGTCTGGCCCGGGTGAGGGCGCAGCGGCTCGTGCAGCTCGGGGAGGAAGACCCGGTCGGTGCCGAGCAGCGCCTCGACGCTCATCGCCGCCGTGACGTCGGCGACGTCGCACAGCTGCTCGAGGTCGGCGATCGCCAGGACGAGCATGCCGAGCATGCCGTCGGTGCCGTTGATGAGGGCGAGGCCCTCCTTCTCCTGCAGCACCACGGGCTCGATCCCGGATGCGGCGAGGACCGGACCGGACTCGACGATCTCGCCGTCCGCCCCCCAGACGTGGCCCTCGCCCATGAGCACGAGCGCGCAGTGCGAGAGCGGCGCGAGGTCGCCGCTGCAGCCGAGCGACCCGAACTCCCGTACCACGGGGGTGATCCCCGCGTTGAGCAGCTCGGCCATCGTCTCGGCGACGACGGGCCGGATCCCCGTACGTCCGGACGCCAATGTCTTGAGGCGCAGGAACATCAACGCGCGAACGACCTCGGGTTCCACCGGGTCGCCCATGCCGGCGGCGTGCGAGCGGATCAGCGAGCGCTGCAGCTGCGTGCGGAGGTCGGGCGAGATGTGCCGGGTCGCGAGCGCCCCGAAGCCCGTCGAGATGCCGTACTTCGGCTCCGCCGCGCCGGCGAGCTCGTCGATCCGCGCCCGGGTGACGGCCATGCCCGCCAGCGATCGCTCGGTGAACTCCACCCGCGCGCCGTCGCGCGCGACAGCGATCACGTCGTCGATCGTGACGCCGCGATCGTCGAGCACGACGACCTCCGAGGCTGCGGTCATGGGGAGCACTCCTTCATCGGGGACGTCAGCGGACGCGTGCACCGGCACGGAACACCGACCGGACGAGAGGGACACCGGGACGGTAGGCCAGGTGCAGGTGGCTGGGCGCGTCGAGCAGCACGAGGTCACCGCGCGCGCCGACGCCGAGGTGCCCGACATCGGAGCGTCGCAGCGCCCGGGCACCGCCCGCGGTGGCCGCCCACACCGCCTCGGACGGCGTCATGCGCATGTCGCGCACGGCCACCGCGATGCAGAACGGCAGGTTCGTCGTGTACGACGACCCCGGGTTGCAGTCGGCAGCGAGGGCCACGGTCACGCCGCGGTCGATGAGCCGGCGCGCGTCCGGGTACTCGGCACGGGTCGAGAACTCGGCGCCGGGCAGCAGCGTGGCGACCGTGTCGCTCGAGGCGAGGGCCTCGACGTCGGCGTCGGAGGCGTGCGTCACGTGGTCGGCGGACGCAGCGCCGACCTCGACGGCCACCTGCACGCCCGGGCCCTGCCCGAGCTGGTTGGCGTGGATGCGCGGCCGGAGCCCGCTAGCCATCCCCGCGCGCAGGATCTCGCGCGCCTGGTCGCCGTCGAACGCCCCCCGGTCGCAGAAGACGTCGATCCAGCCCGCGTGCGGCGCGCAGGCCTCGAGCATCGGGCCGGTGACGAGCGCGACGTAGTCGTCGACGCGGTCGACGTACTCGGGCGGCACGACGTGGGCGCCCAGGAAGGTGACCTCGTCGACGTACGGGGCTGCGGCGCGCAGGGAGCGCGCCTCGTCCTCGACCGACAACCCGTAGCCGGACTTGCACTCGGTCGTCGTGGTTCCGCTGGCGGCCGCCTCGGCCACCAGCCTGACGACGTTCGCCGCGAGGGCGTCGTCGCTCGCGGCACGCGTCGCGGAGACTGTCGAGCGGATCCCGCCCGCGGAGTAGGGCCGCCCGGCCATTCGCGCGGCGAACTCCTCGGCGCGCTCCCCGGCGAAGACGAGGTGCCCGTGGCTGTCGACGAAGCCGGGGATCACGGCAGCGCCACCGGCGTCGACCCGCTCGTCGACCACGGCGTCGGGCGCCGACGCTCGCGCCCCGACCCAGGCCACCGCGCCGTCGACGACGAGCACGGCGGCGTCACGGACGATCCCGAGGGGGCCGTCGCCCAGCGCCGGGTCGTTGGTGACGAGCTCGCCGATGCCGTCGACCAGCACGGAGCCGCGACTGGTCAAGCCGATCAGCCGTTCTCGCGCATCGGGATGCGGACCCCGCGCTCGTCGGCGACCTCGACCGCACGGTCGTAGCCGGCGTCGACGTGCCGGATCACGCCCATGCCCGGGTCGTTGGTGAGCACCCGCAGCAGCTTCTCCCCCGCGAGCTTCGTGCCGTCGGCGACCGCGACCTGTCCGGCGTGGATCGAGCGACCGATTCCCACTCCACCGCCGTGGTGGATCGAGACCCACGAGGCGCCCGACGCGACGTTGACCATCGCGTTGAGCAGCGGCCAGTCGGCGATCGCGTCCGAGCCGTCGGCCATCGCCTCGGTCTCGCGGTACGGCGAGGCCACCGATCCGCAGTCGAGGTGGTCGCGACCGATGACGATCGGTGCGGACAGCTCGCCCGAGGCGACCATGTCGTTGAACCTGATGCCGGCGAGGTGGCGCTCGCCGTATCCCAGCCAGCAGATGCGCGCAGGCAGGCCCTGGTAGTGGACGCGCTGCTGGGCCATCGGGATCCACCGCTGCAGGTTCGCGTTGTCGGGGAACATCTCGAGGATCGCTGCGTCCGTCTTGGCGATGTCGGCCGGGTCGCCGGAAAGCGCGGCCCAGCGGAACGGGCCCTTGCCCTCGCAGAACAGCGGGCGGATGTACGCCGGGACGAACCCGGGGAAGTCGAACGCGCGGGAGTAGCCCGCGAGCTGCGCCTCGCCGCGGATGGAGTTGCCGTAGTCGAAGACCTCGGCGCCCTTGTCCATGAAGCCGACCATCGCCTCGACGTGCGCGGCCATGGACTCGCGGGCTCGCCGGGTGAACTCCTGCGGGTCCTTGGCGGCGTAGCCGGCCATGTCCTCGAACTCGATGCCGACCGGCAGGTAGGACAGCGGGTCGTGCGCCGAGGTCTGGTCGGTCACGATGTCGATCGGGGCGTCCATCGCGAGCAGCTGCGGCACCAGGACCGCGGCGTTGCCGAGCAGCCCGATGGACAGTCCACGGCGGGCGTCGCGCGCCTGCACCGCGAGCTCGAGCGCGTGCTCGACGCTGTCGGCCGCCACGTCGAGGTAGCGGTGCTCGATGCGCCGCGAGATCGCGCGCGGGTCGCAGTCGACGCAGATCGCGACGCCGTCGTTCATGGTGACCGCGAGCGGCTGGGCGCCGCCCATGCCTCCGAGCCCGGCGGTCAGGGTGATCGTGCCGGCCAGCGTGCCGCCGAAGTGCTTCTCGCCGACCGCGGCGAACGTCTCGTAGGTGCCCTGCAGGATGCCCTGCGTGCCGATGTAGATCCACGATCCGGCGGTCATCTGGCCGTACATCGTGAGCCCGAGCGCCTCGAGCCGGCGGAACTCCTCCCAGTTGGCCCAGTCCCCCACCAGGTTCGAGTTGGCGATGAGCACGCGCGGGGCCCACTCGTGGGTAGTGAAGACGCCGACGGGGCGACCGCTCTGGACGAGCATGGTCTCGTCGCCCTTGAGGGTGCGCAGGGTCCGCTGGAGCGCGTCGAAGGACGCCCAGTCGCGCGCTGCCTTCCCGGTGCCGCCGTAGACGACGAGCTTGTCGGGGTGCTCCGCGACCTCGGGGTCGAGGTTGTTCTGGAGCATGCGCAGCGCGGCCTCCTGCGGCCAGCCCAGGGTCGATAGCTCGGTGCCGCGCGCCGCGCGGACGGGACGGGGGCCGGAGACGGTCGGTGCGGACATGGTGGCTCCTGAGGCTCGCGTGCGGGACGACCACATTCCACCGGTTCGCCGGACCGCACGCTGCCGGACGGCGTGATTCACTGTCTGGGATCCCAGATGCACCCCCGGGCGGAGAGGAGGACAGGTGCCCTCGAGCAACGTCCCCGCAGCGCGCCAGGCCCTGCGGATCCTGACCTTCCTCGCCTCGCGGCCGGGGCCGGCCGGCGCCACCTCGATCGCCCGCGAGCTCGGCCTGCCGAGGTCGACGACCTACCACCTGCTCGCCGAGCTGCACGCAGCGGACTTCGTCGTGCACCTGCCCGAGGAGCGCGCCTACGGTCTCGGTGTCGCCGCATTCGAGGTTGGGTCCGCCTACCTCCGGCACGACCCGCTGGAGCGGCTCGCGCGGCCGCTGCTCGCACGCCTGGTCGAGCAGACCCGCGAGACCGCGCAGCTCGGGATCTTGCAGGGTGCCGAGACGGTCTACCTGCTCAAGGAGCAGCCGCGCTCCCCGTTGACCCTCGTGACCAACGTCGGGGTACGCCTCCCCGCCCACCTCACGGCGAGCGGCCGCGCGATGCTCGCGCACCTGCCGGCCGCGCAGGTGCGGGCCCTGCATCCGAGCGCCGCCTCGTTCTCGAGCCGCACGGGACGAGGCCCGCAGACGCTGCGCGAGCTGCGCGAGACGATCCGGCGCGAGAAGCACCAGGGCTACGCCGAGGAGGACGGCCAGGTCACCGAGGGGTACGCCTCGGTGGCTGCGTGCGTGTTCGACCACGGCTCGCGTCCCATCGCCGCCGTCGCCCTGACGTTCGCGGACACCGCGGACGTGAGGCACCGGGCCCGGCTGGGTGGCGCGGCCTCGGCGGCGGCCGACGCGCTGACCGGCCGGATCTCCGGCCGCCGGCCGGCGTAGACCCAGTGAGAACCTGGCGTTCACCGAGCGTTCACCTGGGGTCCGCACGGGTTGTCCCCGGCGCGGGTCGCCCGCCTTCTAGCGTTCGCCCGTGACGACGGCACCCGGACTCGCGACGTCCGCCCGCGACACGAACCGGATCGTGACCTCCGTGGCCGTCTCGGCGCTCGGGACGTGGAGCTACAACGTCGGCATCGCGGTGTACGCCTACCAGGAGACGCACTCGACCGCCTGGGTGGCCATCGCCACGGTCGGCCGCTATGTCCCGGCACTGCTCATCACCTCGTGGGGCAGCCGGATCGCCGGACGGTACCCCCAGCGCACCGTCGCCGTGTCCGCCGACGCCGTCTGCGCGCTGATCATGATCGCGCTGGCCGCCGTCGCCTTCGTGCACGGTTCGCTCGTCCTCGCGATCGCCTTGGCGGCGCTGAGCTCGGGCGCCGCGCGGGTGCAGAACTCGGCCGCGCTGTCCGTCGCCGCCGACGTCGTGACGGAGTCCCGGCTCGCGCGAACCGCGCTGCTGCTCAGCACCTGGGAGTCCATCGCCACCGCCCTGGGGCCGGCGATCGCGGCGGTCGTCCTGGCGGTGACGACCCCCGCGGTGCTGTTCGTGCTCAACGGCGTGACCTTCGCGGTCAGCGCCGCGCTGCTGGCGGGGGTGACGGCGGCGGCGAGCCGCCACGTGCGCCGCACGCAGCGCGCCGACGGCCGCACCGCCAGCGACACCTACCACTCCGCCGTGCGCACGGCCTGGCCGCTGCTGGCGACGCGGACCATCGCCGCCCTCGTCTACGGCATCGACATCGTGCTGCTGGCGGTCATCGCCACCGCGCAGCTCAACCAGGGAACGCGCGGGTACGGCTGGCTGCTGGCGGGCGCGGGCGTCGGCGGGCTCGCGGCGGCGTGGCTGCTGAGGTCTCGGTCGATTATGCGGACGAGCACGGCGTCGGGCGGGCTCGTCCTCTACTCGCTGCCCCTGCTGGTGTTCCTGCTCCAGCCCGATCTGGCCGAGAGCCTTCTGGTCCAAGGGCTGCGCGGCTTCGGCGCGGTGGTCGCGACCGCCACGGTGGTCGCCGGTCTTCAGCGCGGCATCCCGTCGTCGGCAGCGGGCCCGGTGTTCGGGCTCACGCACTCGCTCGTGCTCGCGGGAACCTGCACGGGGGCCGTCGCCGCGCCGCTCCTGCTCGGCGCCTTCGGCCTCACGACGACGCTCGTCGTGGCCGCGCTCGTCCCCGTGGTGCTGCAGCTCGCCGTGCTGCCCGGGCTCGTCAGGTTCGACCGCACCGGAGCAGCGGCCCTCGCCGCGCTCGACCCCCGGGTCGACGTCCTGCGACGGCTCACGCTGTTCCACGACGCCACCCGCGCCACGCTCTACGACGTCGCCGACCGCGCCGTCGAGGAGACCCCCACGGCCGGCACGCGCATCGTGACCGAGGGCGACGACGCGGACGCCCTGTTCGTGCTGGTGATCGGCAGCGTCGACGTCACGCACGGGACGAGCGGGTCGGAGACGTTCCTGCGCACCATGACGAGCCCGTCGTACTTCGGCGAGATCGGCCTCCTGCACGGCGTGCCGCGCACGGCCACCGTGACGGCGAACGAGGGCACCGTGGTGTGGCGGGTCCCGGCCGACGCCTTCCTGGGTGCCGTGGCGCAGGCCGGCCTCTCCAGCGCGCTGACCGAGAACGTGCGCCGACGGTTCGCGGCCGACGCGGCCGACGCGACGCTGACGGGCCGGGTCGGCTGAGCGGCGGAGTCCGTCAGCCCTTCGGTGAGGGGCCGTACTGGTTCGGCCCCGGCGTCGTGTCGATCAGGCAGAAGACGAACACGACGATGGCGCCGACGCCGCACAGCAGCGACAGGAACCACCACCAGCCGGACCGGCCGGTGTCGTGCAGCCGCCGGATGGTGACGGCGATGCCGGGCACCACCAGGGCGAGCACCGCGATGAGGTAGACCCACCCGATGCCACCGCCGCTGACGGTGGTGTGGAGCACGTTGTCGAGACCCGCGGCGACCGCGAGCACGACGACCTGGAACAGGACGAACCACCAGTACTCGCTGCGACGGGCACGCCCGGAGAAGGTGGCGTACTTCGACATGCAGGTGCTGACTGCCTGACCGAATCCCATGACCGCTCCTCGGGTCGACATCGACGGCCGCAAGCCTGGCAGACGGTGGGTTCGTGCCGCGCCACTCACGAGCGCCGGCGCGGAGTGTCGCGGAGAAGCAGAGCGAACCTTGAGCGTCCCTGCGGTCATCGGGAGGGTGGGCGAGGCACGATCGCGGCGCGGGGAACCCGTGGCCGTGCCCGTCCCGGAACGAGGTCGTCGACCGATGAACCCCGAGCAGTCGCACCAGCTGGCGACCCTCGTGCGCGACAGCCTCCTGGCGCTGACCGGTCGCGACCTGCTGGAGGGGCTCGACGGCTCCGGAGACGTCGCAGCCGCTCTTGCCGAGGCGCCGTTCGCGCTCGTCGCCCACGACACCTGCAAGGATCCTGTCTTCGTCTATGCGAACCGGACCGGGCTTGGGCTCTTCGAGCGCACCTGGGACGACTTCACGTCGATGCCCTCGCGTCTGTCGTCAGAGCCGGCCGGGAGCTCGGAGCGCGCCCGGATGCTGCGCCGCGCGCGGAACAAGGGCTACGTCGACGGCTACCGCGGCGTCCGGATCGCGTCGTCCGGCACCCGGTTCGAGATCCACGACGCCATGCTGTGGAACCTCGTCGACGCCGACGGCCACCACCACGGCCAGGCGGCCTGCATCCCTCGCTGGACGGTGCTCCCGGACGTGCCGACCCAGGCGTCGCCGAGGTGACCACGCCCGGCTTCGTCGGCCCGGCGGCCGCGGCACAGAGCGCGACCCCGGCCCGGCCGGCACGTCGGACCGTCACGATCAGCACGGCCCGACCCTCGATCGTCGCCCCCGCCGCCACTGCCGCGTGGCCCGGCCGAGCCGGCGGTCACGCCTCGACCCTCCTCGCGTCCCGGAGGACGCTGCTGACCGCGGCACAGTCGGTCGCCGACGCCGGGCCGGCGATCCTGCGGGTCGAGCTCGACGCGGCCGAGATGCCGGTGCTGCGCCGCCTGTCGCGCCAGGAGCTCGACGTCCTCATCGGCTGGGCCGCCGAGGAGGGCTGGAACCCGGGCCGCGACGACGCGGAGGCCTTCTGGGCCACGGACCCCGCGGGCTTCTGGGGCATCGAGGTCGACGGCGTCCTCGTCGGTGGAGCCTCCGCGGTGTCGCACGGCGACCGCCTCGGCGTGATGGGACTGACCATCGCCCGTCCGGAGCTCCGGGGCCAGGGCATCGACCGCACCGCCCTCGCGACGCTGGTCGACGGCCTCTCCGAGCGGCTGTCGCCCGGGGCCGGGATCGTCCTCGACGCCGTCCCCGCCCTCGTGGGCAGCGCCGAGGAGGTCGGGTTCCGGGCCACTCACCGCACGGTACGGATGAGCGGCGTCGGCCAGGTCCTCGCGCGGGGTGCGTCCTCCGCCCAGCTGCGCAACCTGGCTGCGGTGCCCGCCGCCGAGGTCGTGGCGTACCACCCCGCGCACGTCGGTGCCGAGCGCCCGGAGTTCCTGCGGCACTGGATCAGGCCGGCGGGCGGTCTCGGTCTCGCAGCGGTCGACGGCGGCAAGGTCGTGGGCATGGGGGTCGTGCGGCGCTGCGTCTTCGGCTTCCTGGTGGGTCCGCTGTGCGCCGGCCGCCCGGTGATCGCCGACGGCATCCTGCGCGCTGTCGGAGCACGCGGCGGGGTCACCGCTGCACCTCGACGTGCCGATGGTGAACACCAACGCGGTGGCCCTCGCCGGGTCGCACGGCCTGAGCGAGTCCTCGGCCCGGGTGCGCATGGTGCGCGGCGTCGTCCCCGACGTCTCCCTGGCCGAGGTGTTCGGCGCCTCCACGTCCGAGATCGGCTAGGTGGGTCCCTTCTGCCGTCAGGTCGTCGCCGTGAAGGCGTCGCGCCAGGAGTGCTGCGGCTCGTAGCCGAGGACGCGACGCGCCTTGTCGATCGAGAGCAGCGTCTCCGTGCCCTCCACCGGGCGTTGCAGCGGCACGTCCGGGAAGACGAGGGCGGCGAGCTCCGCGCTCGGCGTGCTCATGCAGGTGTCGGCGTTGGCCACGATGAACACGTCGTAGCCCGTGACCTCGAGCTCGAGCGCCCGACGCACGGCCTGCGCACCGTCGCGCGCGTCGATGTAGCCCCACGCGTTCCACTTGCGCAGCTGCGGGTCGGCGTCGAAGGCGGGGAAGGCGGCGTAGTCGTGCGGTTCCATCACGTTCGAGAAGCGGAGCCCGACGATCTTGGTGTCCGGGCTCCAGCGGCAGAAGTGGTAGGCCATCTCCTCGTCGACCGCCTTGCCGAGCGAGTACGACGACTCCGGGCGGACGCGGTAGTCCTCGTCGATCGGGAGGTAGGGCGGCGGCGTGTCGAGCGGAAGGCCCAGCACCGTCTCGCTGGAGGCCCAGACGATGTTCGTGATTCCGGCGACCCGAGCAGCCTCGAAGACGTTGTAGGTGCTCACGACGTTGTTCGCGAAGGTCGCGGCGTTGGGCGCCATGCCCGGCGCGGGGATCGCCGCGAGGTGGACCACACCGTCGACTCCCGCGTAGCGGTCGTCGACCCGCGTGAGCGCCCCGAGCACCTGGCCGTAGTCGGTCAGGTCGACCCGGGTCACGCCCTCCGTCCACCCGGCCGGCACGACCTGGTCGAGCACCACGACCTCGTAGCGGTGCTCCCGGAGGTCGGCCACCACGGCGCGGCCCAGCTTGCCCATGCCACCGGTCACGGCGATCCGCGGCATGGTCAGCCACTCGTCCCGTCATGCGCACCGCGCGCCCGGCGGGCCGCATCCGCATCGCCCAGGGGCGAGTCCATGAGCCGACGGTAGGGAACCGTCAGCGGCCGGATCGAGCCGTGCAGGATCGTCTCCGCGTCGGTGCTGGCGAACAGCTGCGCGAGGCGGGCCACGACGCCGCTCCAGCCGGTCTGGTGCGACGCCCCCACGCCCGCCCCGTTGTCGCCGTTGTAGTACTCGTAGAACAGGACCTCGTCGCGCCAGTTCGGGTCGACCTGGAACTTATCGGTGTCGCCGTAGACAGGTCGACGGCCGTCCGCGTCCCTCGTGAAGGTCGACACCAGCCGGTCGCTCAGCTCGTGCGCGACCTCGAACAGCGTCTTCTCGACGCCGGACCCCGTCGGGCACTCCACGCGGAAGTCGTCGCCGTAGTAGAGGTAGAACTGCAGCAACGCGCGGACCAGGAGCAGGTTGATGGGGAACCAGACCGGACCGCGCCAGTTGGAGTTCCCGCCGAACATGCCGCTGTCGGACTCCGCCGGCTCGTACTTCACGGTGTAGCTCTGACCGTCGAGCTCGAGGGTGTAGGGGTGCTGGTCGTGCCACTTCGAGACCGAGCGGATCCCGTGCGGCCCGAGGAACCGCTCCTCGTCGAGCATCTTCGACAGGATACGGCGCAGCTTCGTCTCGTCGACGAGCGCCAGCAGGTGGCGGCCGTCGACGCCGGGGACCCGCGGGTCGGCGATGCCGCCGAGCAGGTCCTCGTTGCGCTCGAGGTAGTGACCCACCTGCGCGCGCACTCCCGGGAACCGCGCCAGCATCTCCTCGGGCAGCACCGACGTCGCGCACAGCGGGAGCAGGCCGACGAGCGAGCGCACCTCGATCCGGCGTCCGGTGCCGTCCGGCAGGCGCAGGACGTCGTAGAAGAAGCCGTCCTCCTCGTCCCACATCTCGTCGGGGTGCTCGCCGAGCGGGTCCATCGCCATCGCGATCTGGAACCAGTGGTGGACGAACTTCTCGATGAAGCTCTCGTACGCGGGGTCGTGCTCGGCCAGCGCCATGGAGATCTCGAGCATGTTCTGGCTGAAGAAGGCCATCCACGCCGTGCCGTCGGACTGCTCGAGCGTGCCGCCGGACGGGATCCCCTTGCTCCGGTCGAAGACTCCGATGTTGTCGAGGCCGAGGAAGCCGCCCTGGAACACGTTCTTCCCCGACGGGTCCTTGCGGTTGACCCACCAGGTGAAGTTGAGCAGCAGCTTGCCGAACGCCTTCTTGAGGAAGTCGACGTCGTCGGCGGAGATGTCGAGCTCGTCGCCGGAGTCGGACATCTGCCGCTCGAGTCCGTAGACGAGCGACAGCGCCCAGGCGTGCACAGGCGGGTTGACGTCGCTGAAGTTCCACTCGTACGCCGGGATCTGGCCGGTGGGGTGGAGGTACGGCGTCGACAGCATGAGATCGAGCTGTCCCTTGGCGAAGTCCGGGTCGACCATCGCGAGCGCGACGGTGTGGAACGCGAGGTCCCACGCGGCGTACCAGGGGTACTCCCACTTGTCCGGCATCGAGATGATGTCGTCGTTGACCATATGGAACCACTCGGCGTTGCGGACGCCGGGCTTGCGGGGCACCCGGAGAGGGTGGCCGCCGTGCTCGCGCAGCCAGGTGTCGAGGTCGAAGTAGTAGTGCTGCTTGCTCCAGAGCATCCCCGCGAGCGCCTGCCGGAGCACCGACGCGGCGTCGGCGTCCATCGACGGTGGGGTAACGGCGGCGTAGAAGGCGTCTGCCTCCGCGCGGCGCGTCGTGAGCACGGCGTCGGCGTCGGCGAACCGGTCGGCTCCTGACGGCGCCTCGCGGTCGAGCCGCAGCGTCCACGACACCGCGCCGCCGGCGGGGACGTCGGCGTGCAGGTGCACGGCGACCTTCGTCCCGCGCTCGGCGTTGACGGCCTCGGTGCGGCCGTGGACGAGGGCCTCGTTCACGCCGTCCTTCACGAAGGGGGACCTGTTCGGCGTGCCGAAGAGCCGCTCGTCGTTCGACTCGTTCTCGGTGAACATTAGGGTGGACCCGACCGGTGCGTGCAGGACGTAGTCACCGACGACCGGGTGCGACACCCGCACTGCCGGACGTGGCCCGTCGATCGCCTCGAGCACAGGCCGGCCGTCGGGCCGGCCCCACGACCAGGTGTTGCGAAACCAGAGGGTCGGGAGGACGTCGATGGGTGCCTCGGCGTCGCCGCGGTTGCGCACCGTCACGCGCATGAGGAGGTCGTCGGGACCGGCCTTGGCGTAGTCGACCTCGACGTCGAAGTAGCGGTCGTCGTCGAAGACGCCGGTGTCGATCAGCTCGTACTCCTGGTCGGCGTAGCCCCGCTCGTCGTTCGTGCGCACGATGTCGTCGTATGGGTAGGCAGCCTGCGGGTACTTGTACCGCCAGCGCATCCACGAGTGGGTCGGCGTGTTGTCGACGTAGAAGTAGTACTCCTTGACGTCCTCGCCGTGGTTGCCCTCGGCGTTGGTGAGGCCGAAGAGACGTTCCTTCACGATGGGGTCGTTGCCGTTCCACAGCGCAAGCGCGAGACAGACGAGGCCGCGGTCGTCGCTGACCCCCGCGAGACCGTCCTCGCCCCAGCGGTAGGCCCGCGACCGCGCCATGTCGTGCGTGAAGTACGACCAGGCGTCGCCGTCGTCGCTGTAGTCCTCGCGGACCGTGCCCCACTGGCGCTCGCTGAGGTAGGGACCCCAGCGCCGCCAGGGCACGCCCTGGCGCGCTTCGCGCAGACGAAGTTCCTCGGCCGTGAGCTCCATATCGACCTCCCGCGCACACCCTAGGCAGTACGGCGCGATCGGGCAGCGCGCAGCCGGATGTTCACGGGTTCGTCACCCGCGACGGTGGCGTGCGTCAGGGTCGAACGGGCGCGGTCAGTGGATCCAGGAGATCCGCGGACCGATCTGCGCCCCGACCTTGCGGTTCTCGGCCTCGAGAGCCAGACGCCGTCGCCCGGGCTGCGGGATGCGGGTGACCACGTGCCGCAGGGGCTGGACGGAGTGGGTGGACGTGCTCTCGGGACGTGACTTCCGCATGGTGCGCTCCTCCGCGACCAGTCCTGGCCGCGTCACGAGTATCCCACTATTCGCATGCCGTAGCCCAATGGCCGGGTCCGTCGCGACGCACTACGCAGGAAGCGAGTCGATCACGTCGAGGTCCGTCATCGCACTGACGTCGATGACCCCTGCCTCCGCCAGCCGGCACGCCGCGGCGAGGTCGACCGGTCGGCTGAAGACGTAGCCCTGCGCGAACTCGCAGCGCAGGTCGCGCAGCGCGATCGCACTCTCCCAGTCCTCGACGCCCTCGGTGATGACGGTGAGGTCCATCGCCCGGGCCATGGCCACGACGCCCTCGACCAGGGCGCGTGAGCGGGCGTCGTGCAGCTCGGCCACGAACAGCTTGTCGATCTTGAGGATGTCGACGGGGAGCCGGTGCAGGTAGCCCACCGAGGAGTAGCCGACTCCGAAGTCGTCGACGGCGAGCCGTGCGCCCGCGTCGCGCAGACGGTGCAGCGCGGAGACGGTCGAGGGGTCGTCACCCAGGAGGATGCCCTCGGTGAGCTCGAGCACCAGGCGGATGTCGGGGAAGGCGGCGCTCAGCTCCTGCACCCGCTCGGGCAGCACGGGGTCGGTCACCTGCATCGCGCTGAGGTTGACGCCGATGGACAGCGGCCGCCCGGCCGCGGCCGTGAGCCGACGGCCGCCCTCGTGGGCCCTCTCGAGCAGCTGGGCACCCAGCGTACGGATGATGCCGAGGCGTTCCGCCGCTGCGATGAAGATGTCCGGACGCACAGCACCGAGCGTCGGATGCGTCCACCGGGCGAGCGCCTCGAAGCCGTCGATCTCGCCGGACACGAGGTCGACGACCGGCTGGAAGTGCAGTCCGATCGCGCCGTTCCGAACAGCCTCGCGCAGGGCTCCTTCGAGCTCGAGGCGGGAGAGCTCGGCCTCCCGCATCTCGGGGAGGAACCTCTCGGCCCGGCCCTTGCCACGGTTCTTCGCGGCGTACATCGCGGTGTCGGCGCTGTTGATGAGCATCTCGGCGGTGGTCGCCTCGGTGCCGGAGAACGCGATGCCGATGCTCGCCTGGACCCGGACGTGACGATGCTCGACGACGAAGGCGTGCGACAGGGCCTCGAGGAGCCGCTCGCCCACACGGTCGGCCTGCTCCTCGTCGGTGAGGTCGTCGAGGAGGATGCCGAACTCGTCGCCGCCCAGCCGCGCGGCGGTGTCGCCGAGGCGGAGGCACTGGTTGATCCGCTCGGCGACGTGCACCAGGAGGAGGTCGCCGGCCTCGTGCCCGAGGAGGTCGTTGACCTCCTTGAACCCGTCGAGGTCGACGTAGAGCACGGCCACCTGGCCGCGCGGCGCGCGTCGATGGAGCGCCTGGGTGAGCCGGTCGGTGAAGATCGCCCGGTTGTGGAGCCCGGTGAGGGCGTCGTGCCGCGCGAGGTAGGTCATCTCGTCGGACAGCCGCCGACGGTTGAACGCGGAGACACCCACCGCGGTGAGGGCTTCGAGCGCTGCCCTGTCGTGCTCGTCGAACTCGTGGCTCGAGACGTGAGGGGTCACCACGAGGTGACGCGGCGGACGTCCGGGCACGTCCACGAGCGCGCCGATCTCCGGCGGCACGGGAGGTGCGTCGCGGAACGACGCGGTGGTCTGGCGCAGCGTCCGCTCGGCCTGAACGACCAGGGATGCCTCGATCTCGTCCTCGTCGGACCAGTCCGGGGCGTGGGTCGCCGTCTCCAGGAGGCCCATGAGCCGCTGGTGCGCCAACCGGTTCTCGCTGACCGAGCGCACCGCGACCAGGATCGTGCCGATCGGGACGGCGAGCAGGAGCAGGGTCCACGGCATGGACTTGTACGGCAGCAGCGCGCCGAGGAAGCCGAGGGTGTTGACGCTGACGAAGCAGGCGAGACCCATCGGGATCGAGCCCCAGGTGACGACGGAGTTGATCGAGCAGCCGTCCTCGAGGGCGAGCGAGCCCGCGGTGACCACGAGGTCGTAGGCGAAGTAGACCGCGCAGGCCAGCATCACGGCGGCGAGCCGCGCCGACGGCTGGTTCGGCTCCGGTTCCATGCCGGTGAACACGAGCACGAAGATCCCGCCGCCGATGATCGTGAGCCCGACGTTGAAGGCGCGCAGCCGCCACGCCTTGCTCTGCGTCGCGTTCGCGATGGTCGTCCCGATCGCCCAGAGCGCGAATGCCTCGAGGGGAGGCGAGGTGAGCGCGAGGAACACGAGCACGCACGTCTCGAATCCGATCAGGATGTCGCCGGACCGGTGCGCGAGGGTCAGCGGGTAGCGCGACATCACGACGACGAGCAGCACCGCGACCGGCGCCATGAGGTCGATCGTCGCGCCGTTCATCAGCCACCGGACGAGCAAGGGGATCCCGACCGCGAGGCCCACCACGCCCAGGGTGTAGTCGAGGGTGGCCGAGAACGTGGCGCGGCTCATCCGCGTGATCGCCAAGGCACACCTCCCCGTTCACCATCGGCCGCATGACGCGCCTTCCCGTTTCGGTGTCGGCGCAGGAGGGGCTCGGCTTGAGGTGATCACGACATCCCCCGTGCGCCCACAGGCTCAAGGCACCCTCACCCCTCACCCCCTGACCCGTTGGGGAGGTAGCTCGAGCGGACTCCCGAGCGCGCCGGAGTCGGCGGCCGGGGTGGCGACTACCGCGATGGTGACCTGAACTGACCGGCGGTCCCCCACTCGCGGTCACCGAGGCGCGTGACAGACAGCCTCCACGTTGTTCCCGTCGGGGTCGCGCACGAACGCCGCGTAGTAGCCGGGGTGGTACTCCGGCCATTCGCGCGGCTCGTGGAGGACCGCGGCTCCGGCACCCACGGCGGCGGTGAAGAAGGCGTCGACGTCGGCCCGAGTGGCCGCGACGAAGGCAACGTGCAGCTCGCGGAAGCCTTCGCCGCTGTCCTGCGGGCCCAACCAGAAGTCCGGCCCGGGCCGGACGCCGAATCCGACGACGGCGCCGAAGTCCATGAGTCGCTCCCCACCCAGGGGCGCGAGCACCGCCTCGTAGAACGCTGCGCTGACCGGGACGTCGGCGCACTGGACGGCCACATGATCAAGCATGGATCCATCGTGCACCCCGCGGGCCCCCGCACGCTCCCGGGGAAGGACGCGAGGCGGACCCGTCAGCAGCCGATGAAGTCCGAGGCCGTCGCGGCGATCGCGGGCCGGACCAGTACCGACGTCACCTTCGAGGGGTCGAAGGGGTCCGCCGTCCCGGTGGGCGAGCCGCTGCGAAGCTGCAGCTGCACCTGACCCTGGGGGTTGCCGAACGGCTTGGCGGCGAGCACGGTTCCCAGCGTCGCGCTGCTCAGCTGCACGACGTAGCAGGCCGGGAACTGCTGACGCCAGAGGACGGTCGCGTCGCTCGGCAGCATGGCGGTCGCCAGGGTGATCGCCTTGGACGCCACGACGCTCGGCCGCGGCAGGTACATGTCGTAGCGCAGCACGCGCCCGCCGGTGACCACCGTGTCGTTGACCTCGTCGTTGTTCGCCTCGTCCGGTCCCCAGCCGGGCGTCGGGTCCCACATCGCACCCGGGTCGAACCGCTCGTCAGGGTCGTGGTGCGCAGCCCAGACGGCGAGCACCGCGCCGTAGTCGGTGAGGGGTGACGCGCTCGCGGTCGGCGAGGTCGACGGGTCCGGTGTCGCGCTGTCGAGGGCCGACGACGTCGGGCTCGCCGTGCTCGGACGAGGTGACGCGCTGGTCGGCGTGGGTGTCACCGATGCCCGAGCGGTGGACGCGGTCGGCTCGCCGGCACCGCTGCTGCAGCCGGCCAGGGCGAGGGCGAGGACCAGCGTCGTCGCCGCAGCCGCTCGTCCCACCGGTCCTCCTCCGTCTCGGCCCCTACGCCGTCCGGTCCATCATCACCTCCGTCGACTCCTGCCCGGGGAGCCACGCAGCGCGTGTCGATGTCGTCACCCGGTCGCCGTGCTCCCGTGACCTCGGACGCGTCTCGTCTGCCGAGCGGCGACTACGCGTCGGGGTCACCGAGCTCGTCCGCGCTCACGAGCGAGGTGACCCGCCCGAGCCGCGACCGGGTCCGGTCGTCGAGCTGGTCGACGAGGATCGACACGCCCGCCCAGGTCGCGCCGCTCGGTGAGACCAGCGTCCTCACGGCGAGGGCCTGCGAGCCCTTCTGCGCCCAGTCGTCGACGAACAGCACGACGTCGTCCGGCGTGAGCGTGGTCTGCATCGAGAGAGCGTGGGTCTGACCGCTGTAGTCGGCCGCGGTCTCGACGTAGGACTTCGCTCCCGGGAACAGGGCGCCCTGCTTGCGCACCGCCTGGAAGCCGACGCCGAGGTGGACGGCCACGGCACCGCCGAGCAGGAAGCCACGCGACTCGACTCCGGCGACTTTCGTGATCCCGGCGTCGGCCCACGGTGCCGCCAGGCCGTCGACGATGGCGGTGAACGTCGGCCCGTCCGCGAACGCGGGCCACACGTCGGCATGGCCGTCGTGCCAGCGGAAAGCGGCGAGGAACGCAGCGCGTGCTGCGGGGATGGTCATGAGCCCTCCGGCCTCGTGCGCGGGAGCCTCGTGATGAGGCTCGAGGTGTCCCAGCGACGGCCGCCGGCCTGCCAGACCTCGGCGTAGAACTGGTCGACGAGCGCCGTCATCGGCAGGGCGGCGCCCGCGGTCCTTGCCTCGGCCAGGGTGTTGGCCAGGTCCTTGCGCATGTGCTCGACGGCGAACCCGAAGTCGAACCGGTCCTCGGCCATGGACGCAGAGCGGTTGGCCATCTGCCACGAGCCGGCGGCCCCCGCCCCGATCGTGTCGAAGACGGCGCCCACGTCCTGGCCCGTGCGCTGCGCGAAGGCCACGCCCTCGGCGAGGCCCTGCACCGCGCCCGCGATGCAGATCTGGTTCACCATCTTCGCCAGCTGACCCGCACCAACCGGCCCGAGCAGCCGTCGCTTCGCGCTGTACGCCGCGAGCGCGGGCTCGACCCGTGCGAAGTCCTCCTCGGCTCCCCCTGCCATCACGGTCAGCACCCCGTCGACGGCTCCGGCCTGACCGCCGGACACCGGTGCGTCCACGAACGCCACGCCTGCGAGCGCACATGCCTCGGCCGCTCGGCGTGCGGTCACAGCGGCGACCGTCGTGTGGTCGACGACGACGGAACCGGGTGAGGCGCCGGCCAGCACGCCGTGGTCGCCGCCCAGCACGGCCAGCACCGACGCATCGTCGCCCACGCACAGGATCACGACGTCCGCGCCGGCCGCCGCCTCACGCGCTGACCCGGCCACGCGCCCCGTCGGATGTCTGACGAGCCACTCGTCGGCGCGCGGGCTGGAGCGGTTCCACACCGTGACCTCGTGGCCGGCAGCCACCAGGTGACCGGCCATCGGGAAGCCCATGACCCCGAGGCCCACGAACGCGACCGTCGACACTGGTCCACTCCTCGCTGTCACGACATCCGTCGCCGGCCGCGCAGGACCGACGCCTCGATCATCGCCTGCGGGTCGCGAGAAGGTGCGGCGGACCCCCGGATCAGCCGCTCCTGACCTTCGTGCGTCGTTGGACTGCGGCAACGGGGGCGGGACCACCCCCGGCGCCGCGGGGGAGAAGCGCCGGGGCCGCCCCGACGAGGGTATACCCCACCCGTCGGCGAGGGGTCACCCCGGGGCCGCAACCCGCGGTCCTAGATCATCGGACCTGTGCGGATCGACCACGGGACCGGCGCTGCGGCTGACGTCCTGCTGCGCCGGGGCGTCCCGCTGCGCTAGAACTCCGTCGTGACGCAGCCGCCGGATCCCGCGACGCCCAGCCCGGCCACCGGGCACTCCCCGCTCGCGAGCAGCGTCGCCGAGGAGCTGCGCACGCCGCGAGCCGCCGGCATCGCCGGCGTGATCTTCGCGCTGGCCATCATCGCCGTCGAGATCCTGATCCACCAGGCGATCCCGACCGACGGCGACCAGGCCGCGTGGATCAGCGACCCGACCCGTCGCGGACAGCTGTCCTCGGCGCTGACCCTCGTCCCCTACGCCGGCATCGCGTTCCTGTGGTTCATCGGCGTCATCCGCGCGCGGCTCGGTGCCCGCGAGGACAAGCTCTTCGCGACGACGTTCCTCGGGTCCGGCCTGATCTTCGTCGCCATGCTGTTCTCGTCGGCCGCGGTGCTCGGCGGGCTGCTCGTCCTGCAGGCCGGGCCGAACTCGGCGTCGATCGAGCAGGTGCGCCTGTTCAGCGCCACCAGCACCGTGCTCCTCTCGACCTTCGGCATCCGGATGGCCGCGGTGTTCACGCTGGTGGTGACGAACCTGGGTCGGCGTACCGGGATCGTGCCCATGTGGCTGCAGGTCGTCGGCTACGCCGCGGCCCTCGTCCTGCTGCTCGCCCCACCGCGGACGTTCTGGGCCGTGGTGCTCTTCCCGCTGTGGGTGCTGCTGCTCAGCGTGCAGATCCTGGTGTCGGCCGGTCCCTCAGAGCACACGGGGTCGAGCACCACCTGACAGGATGGGATCGGGCCCGGAACGAGGGCCACCGGGCACCTCGCCCGGAAACACCATGGAGTTGAGGTCTCGTGAACACACTGGCGGAGTTCGGTACGGGCGAGCTGCTCTGGAGCATGCTCTGGTTCACCCTGTTCTTCATCTGGATCTGGATCCTCATCAGCTGCCTGATGGACATCTTCCGCGACCACGAGCTCGGCGGCTGGGGCAAGTTCGGCTGGCTGTTCTTCATCATCGTGGTGCCCTACCTCGGCGTGTTCGTCTACCTGATCGCGCGCGGCCAGGGCATGGCGGCCCGCAACGTGAAGCAGGCCCAGGCCAACGCCGAGGCGCAGCGGCAGTACATCCAGTCGGTGGCCGGTCCGGCTGCCGGCACGAGCACGGCGGAGGAGCTCACGAAGCTTGCCGACCTGAAGGACAAGGGCGTCATCTCCGACGAGGAGTTCGCCAGCCTGAAGGCCAAGGCGCTCGGCGGTTCGTGACCCGCAGCGAGTGACGACGAAGGCCTCCGCGACGATCGCGGAGGCCTTCGTCATGCCAGGTCGCGGCCCGTCTGCGAGGGGCGGTACGCCGCCTTCCTGGCGCGCATCACACTTCCGAGCGGCCGGTGGTCCGCGAGGGCGCACCACGGATCGAATGCCGACGTCTCCACCGCCTCGTCGGTGACGGCACTGCGCTCCTGCGCCGGGACCGTCAGTCGGGCCACGGTGACGTACGGCGTCGGCCAGTCGACCGATGCGTCCTCGATCGGCGTCGTCGCCTCGTCGGTGAAGAACTGCATCTGGAGGTCGTAGGCCAACGGGCCAGCGGCGAGGCGCGACGCCACGTCCGCGGCCCAGTCCTGCGCAGCATCCGGCGCCGGCGGTGCCGGGTCCACGGGGACGAGCCGCAGCCGGGCGGCGAACGGGCCGCACGCGATCGGCGCGGCCGACCAGAACGTCTCGGTCGCGAAGCCGCTGAACGGTGTGCCCAACGACGCTGCGACAGCCTTGAGACGGACGAGGCCGCCGCGCAGGCCGAAGCGCCCGATCGCCCAGCGCACCACTGCCGCGCGGCCCTTCGACGAGCTGACGACGAGGCCGACGAAGTCGTCGGCATTGCCGATGGCGAAGGTCGCGTGGTTGATGAGCAGGAAGTCCTGGGCCGTGGTGTCCGTGCCCAGAGCACCCGGCCCGGTGACACCGCGCACCTTCAGAGCGAAGCCGCGGATGTCCGGGGTCGCGTCCCTCGCCCGGTCGACGCCGCCGTTGGACAGCCGCACGAGGACCTCGTGACTCCCGGCGCCGGCGAAGAGCCCGTGCGCCGCATGCTCCGGGAGATCGGGCAGCACGTCGAGCGTCGCGGCGAGCCCGAGCAGCTGCTTGCGGTGCAGGGTGCGTCCCACGCCGTAGCGCTCGTTCTTTCGCCGCTGCACCTCGGACAGCTCGCGCGCGTACGACGCGAATCGCTCCGCCTCGTCGTCCGGGATTGTCTCCGTCCAGGTGGTGCTCGGTGTCGTCCTGCCGCTCTCGCTCATCTGGCCCGTCCTGGTCCGCCGGGCACGTGCACACGACGATCGTGCCGCCGTCCCGGACGCACCGACCTTAGGAGAGCCGGGCGACCGCCGGGGGAGCCAGGTCGGATCCATTCACCACGGACGGAGGAGCGACCCGCTCGTCGTCCACAGTCTGATCCGCTCGAGAGGTTCCCCAGCCGTTCTCGCGCCCTTCTATCGGGGCCAGGACGTGGCCAGCACCTCGGCCACCGTCTGCGCCCCGGGACGCGGCGAAGCGCCGATGGACTGCCGCTCCGCGGCGTGTCGCGCAGATCTGCCGCCCTCCCGGCTCCTTGGATCGGGCTCTGACGATTGACAGCCTCCCCCGGTGTGAGCACGATTCCGTGCAGACCAGACGTCCGCCCTGCTGTCGAGCAGTCGCCGGCGATGGCGGGAAGGGTTGCGATGAGCGTCGATGCTCCGCTGCACGAGCCTGGCCAGTTGCGCCGCTCGGTCGGCTTCTACGGTCTCATGTTCGTCTCGCTCGGCTCGATCATCGGTTCGGGATGGCTGCTCGGGGCCCTCAACGCCGCCGAGACAGCCGGTCCTGCGTCGATCCTGTCGTGGATCCTCGCAGCGGGCATGCTCACCGTGCTGGCCCTGGTCTACGCGGAGCTCGGTGCGACGTACCCGGTCGCGGGCGGGACGGGTCGTTTCCCCTACTTCTCCCACGGTGCGCTGGCCGGGTTCACCGCTGGCTGGGCGTCCTGGCTGCAGGCGGTCGCCATCGCCCCGATCGAGATCCTCGCCGCCATCACCTACGTCAACAGCGTGCAGGCCGTGAATCAGAACTTCCCGATGATCTCCTCCGAGGGCGAGAACGCCGGCCTGCTCAACAGCCGTGGCCTCATCGTCGCAGTCCTGGCGATGATCGTGTTCACGGCGATCAACCTCGCAGGCGCGAAGTTCATGTCCGACAGCAACGTGATCGTGGTGCTGTGGAAGACCGCCGTGCCACTTCTGGCCATCGTGGTCGTCGCCTCATTGTCGTTCCACCCCGGCAACTTCACCGCCGGTGGTGGCTTCATGCCGTTCGGCGTCCACGGCGTCTTCGCGGCCCTACCGGCGGGCGTCGTGTTCGCCCTGCAGGGTTTCGAGCAGGCGGTCCAGCTGGCCGGTGAGGCGCGTAACCCGAAGAGGGACTTGTCCAAGGCCATCATCGTCGCCATGACGATCGGCGCGCTGCTCTACATCTTGCTGCAGGCCACGTTCATCGCGGCCGTCGATCCCGCTCATGTGGCGAAGGACTGGTCCGACCCACTTGGCGGCGGCTCGTCGGACTACGGCGCCTGGTACACCCTTGCGATCGCGGTCGGTGCCACGTGGTTGGCGGTGGTCCTGATCATCGACGCCGTGGTGTCGCCGGCCGGCACCGGAATCGTCTACCTCGGCACATCCGCGCGGCTGTCCTACGCGTTGGGCGAAGAGCGCGAGATGCCGGGCGTGCTGGCCAGGGTCGACAAGCGGGGCGTCCCTGTGTGGTCCATCTTGGTCGCGGCCGTGGTCGGCATCCTCTGTTTCGGCCCGTTTCCCAGCTGGAACAAACTCGTCGGCGTCGTCACCGGAGCCACTGCGATCATGTACGCCTTCGCGCCGGTGTCGCTCGCGTCGCTGCAGATGCGAGACAAGGACCGCGAGCGGCCCTACCGCATGCCCGCACCGAAGATCCTGCTCCCTGTCGCGTTCTGCTCAGCGAACCTCATCCTCTACTGGGGCGGGTACGACTACACCTGGAAGCTCGCGTGCGCACTGGTCGTCGGCCTGCTGCTCTTCGGGATCGGTTCCTCGATCGCACACACGAACGCGCTCGGGATGCTGCGCAGTGCGATGTGGATCGGACCCTGGATCTTCGGCAGCGTCATCATCGGCGCCCTCGGGCAGTACGGCGTGGGGGCACGACAGATCCTGCCCGAATGGATCGACCTGGTCGTCGTCATCGTGTTCAGCCTCATCATCTACTACTGGGCCATCAGCCTCACGATGTCCCCGGAGAAGGTGCAGGCTGAGATCGCGAAGGACAGCGCGCAGATCGACTACGTCTCGATCTCCTAGGGCCCGCAGCGGTCGCGCCTCGCCGTCCCAGGGTCCTCGCCGCTGGAGCGCGCCAAGGCCCCGCCGGAACGGCGGCCCAGCGTCTCCTGGCCGGTCTGAGTCCGGGGTCGCTCGGCTCCACGCGCTTTGGCGTGGGTCGACTCGTGAGCCCGCCGAACGGAGTCGCACCCACTCAGAGCCGGTTGACGTTCTCCAGGGTGAGGACTGCCTCGCCGACCTCGTCGGAGGCAGCGAGATCCACGACTGCGCTGAAGCCCCAGTCATGGTCGCCCGCCGGGTCGTCGAGGATCTGACGCACGACCCACTGCCCCGGCTGCTCCTCGACGAGCAGCCGCGCAGGGCCGCGCGCGTCGGGACCGATGCCGATGTCCGCGTGGTCCTCGAAGTACGGCTCCAGCGCCTCGCGCCACTCGTCGGCGCCCCAGCCGTCTGCCGCGTCCAGGTCGCCGAGCGCGGACCAGTCGCGCCGCGCCGCGAGCTCGACGCGTCGGAACAGCTCGTTGCGCACCAGCACGCGGAACGCGCGCACGTTCGTCGTGACCCGCGGCGGACCGCTCGGCACCGGGGCGCGACCGCTGCCCTCGTCGTCGGTGCCGGCCCGCAGCTGCTCCCACTCGTCGAGCAGGCTCGAGTCGACCTGACGCACGAGCTCGCCGACCCACTCGATGATGTCGTCGAGCTCCTCGGTGCGCGCCGCGTCCGGGACCGTCTGCCGCAGAGTCCGGTACGCGTCGGCCAGGTAGCGCAGCACCAGTCCCTCGGATCGGGCCAGGCCGTAGAAGCCGACGTACTCGACGAAGTTCATCGCTCGCTCGAACATGTCGCGCACGACCGACTTGGGGCGCAGCTCGTAGTCGGCGACCCACGGGTGCCCCCGCTTGTAGATCTCGTACGCCGCCCCCAGCAGGTCGGCGAGCGGCTTAGGGTGGCTGACGTCGGAGAGCAGCTCCATGCGCTCGTCGTACTCGATGCCCTCGGACTTCATAGCCGCGACCGCCTCGCCGCGCGCCTTGTGCGTCTGCGCGTAGAGCACCTGCCGCGGGTCGTCGAGGATCGACTCCACGACCGAGACGACGTCGAGGGCGTACGTCGGCGCCTCGACGTCGAGCAGCTCGAGGGCGCCGAGCGCGAACGGTGACAGCGGCTGGTTGAGCGCGAAGTTGTCGGGCAGGTCGATCGTGAGCCGGACGGTGCGGCCGTCGGGCTCCGGCTCTGCGAGCCGTTCGACCACGCCGCCGGCCAGCAGCGAGCGGTAGATGGCGATGGCACGCCTGATGTGGCGGCGCTGGGTCTGCACGTCGTCGTGGTTCTCGGTGAGGAGCTTGCGCATCGCTGCCACGGGGTCGCCGGGGCGGGCGATCACGTTGAGGACGGTCGAGTGCGTGACGCTGAACTGCGAGGTGAGCGTCTCGGGCTCGGAACCGACGAGCCGGTCGTAGGTCGGCTCGCCCCACGACACGAAGCCCTCCGCCGGCTTCTTGCGCACGACCTGACGACGCTTGCGAGGATCGTCACCGGCCTTGGCGAGCGCCTTCTCGTTCGCGATCACATGCTCGGGCGCCTGCACGACCACACCGCCCGCGTCGTCGAAGCCGGCGCGACCCGCGCGGCCGGCGATCTGGTGGAACTCGCGCACCTTCAGGTGACGGACCTTGACGCCGTCGTACTTGCTCAGTCCCGTGAACAGCACCGTGCGGATCGGCACGTTGATGCCGACCCCGAGGGTGTCCGTGCCGCAGATGACCTTGAGCAGCCCGGCCTGCGCCAGCGTCTCCACGAGTCGGCGGTACTTCGGCAGCATGCCGGCGTGGTGGACGCCGATGCCGTGCCGCACGAGGCGAGACAGCGTCTTGCCGAAGCCGGCGGTGAACCGGAAGTCACCGATCAGCTCGGCGATGCGGTCCTTCTCCGCGCGGGTGCAGACGTTGATGCTCATGAGCGCCTGGGCGCGCTCGATCGCGGCCTCCTGGGTGAAGTGCACGACGTAGATCGGCGCCTGTCCCCCGGCGAGCAGCTCCTCGATCGTCTCCTGGATCGGGGTGAGGACGTAGCTGTAGTAGAGCGGCACCGGCCGCTCGCCCGAGGCCACGAGGGAGGTCGGCCGACCGGTGCGCCTGGTCAGGTCCGTCGTGAAGAACGAGACGTCGCCGAGGGTCGCCGACAGCAGCAGGAACTGGGCCTGGTTCAGCTCGAGGAGCGGGACCTGCCACGCCCAGCCACGATCGGGCTCGGCGTAGAAGTGGAACTCGTCCATCACCACGAGACCGATGTCGGCCGCGCTGCCGCTGCGCAGCGCGATGTTGGCGAGCACCTCCGCGGTGCAGCAGATGATCGGCGCGTCGGGGTTCACGCTCGCGTCGCCGGTGAGCATCCCGACGTTCTCCGCGCCGAAGGTGTCGCACAGCGCGAAGAACTTCTCCGAGACCAGCGCCTTGATCGGGGCGGTGTAGAAGCTGCGTCGTCCGCCGGCGAGGGCGATGAAGTGCGCTGCGGTCGCGACCAGGCTCTTCCCGGAGCCCGTGGGCGTCGCGAGGATCACGTTGGCGCCGGTGACCAGCTCGAGCACGGCGTCCTGCTGCGCCGGGTACATCGCCAGGCCCTGGCCGAGGGTCCAGGTCGTGAACGCCTCGTAGAGCGAGTCCTCGTCCGGGGACTCGGGCATCAGCTCGGCGAGCGAGGGGGCGCTGGTCATGTGGCCTCCATCGTGCCCGCTCCGCGCCGGCGGAGGGAAACGCGGTCCGTCCCGCCACCCGGCCGGCACTAGGCTCGCGCGGCCAGGCGCTCGGCGGCTGGCTCGCCGAGAGCTGGGGGCTGACCGCGCCGTTCTGGTTCGCCTTCGTGGGTTCCGCCATCACGCTGGCGCTCGTGTGGCGCCAGCTCGGCCACATCGCGCATGCCGGACCCGTCGAGGACGACCGCACCGGGTGACCAGCGGGTCACCGGCGTCCGCGCCGGGGCCGGGGACGTGGTCAGCACGTCTCAGCCGACGTCGCTCCCATTGCCAGGGTGCTCACAGGAACCGGCCCGAGAGTTGCGGCATGAGCAGCACGTCCGCCCGCCCCCGCACGCCGGCCACCAGGTCGGCGACGCCGTCGCGCCGCCGGGCCCCTCGGCGAGCTCCCGCGCCCTTCCCCGCCACGCCGCGCTCGCGGAGGCTCGTCGGCGACGTGCTCGTCACCCTCGCCGGCCTCGGGCTCGGCACGGTCGTCGCCATCGAGCTGCTCACCCGAAGCTCGCTGGGCGGCCCCGGTGCCCTACTCACCGAGGCGGGCCGCTGGACGGCACTCGTCGGCACCTACGCCTCGCTCCTGCTTCTCGTGCTCGTGGCCCGCGTCCCGCTCGTGGAGCGCGCGGTCGGCCTCGACCGCCTCATGAAGTGGCACCGTGTGCTCGGCCCGGTGGCGCTCCTGCTCATCGGCGCTCACGTCGTCCTCGTGACCGCGGGCTACGCCGCCGACGTCTCGATGTCCTTCCTCGCCCAGACCTGGTCGTTCCTCACGACGTACTCCTGGATGCCGTCCGCGATCGCCGGGTTCGTGCTCATGGTGGTCGGCGGCGTGACGTCGTGGCGGGTGGCACGACGCCGGATGAAGTACGAGACGTGGTGGGTCACGCACCTGTACTTCTACCTCGCCATCGCGCTCGCCTACCTGCACCAGGTGACCTACGGCCAGCAGTTCGTCGACCACGCATGGGCGCGCTGGATCTGGATCGCGTTCTACGTGGGCACCGCGGCGCTGCTGCTCGTGTTCCGCGTGGGCGCGCCGCTCTGGCAGTCCCTGCGGATGGACCTGCGGGTGCACGCCGTGCAGCGCGAGTCGCACGACACGGTGTCGGTGTGGATCGCGGGCCGCGGCGTCGACCGGTTCCGCCTGCGCGGCGGCCAGTTCTTCGGGTTCCGCTTCCTCACCCGCGACGGCTGGTGGCAGTCGCACCCCTACTCGGTCTCGGCCGGATCGTCACCGCAGTACCTGCGCATCACCGTGAAGGACCTCGGCGACCACAGCCGCGGCCTCACGTCGCTGCGGACGGGCACCCGCGTCGTCGTCGAGGGTCCGTACGGGATCTTCACGGCCGACGACCGGCGCACCGACAAGGTGGTGCTCGTCGGCGGCGGGGTCGGGGTGACTCCGGTGCGCGCGATCCTCGACGACCTGCCCAAGGACGTCGAGATCGACTTCCTCTACCGCGCGCACCGTGCCGAGGACCTGGTGCTACGTCGCGAGCTCGAGGCCATCGCGAAGCACCGTGGCAAGCGGATGCGGCTTCGCTACCTCGTGGGTTCGCGCCACGACTACCCCATCAACGCACGCACGCTGCAGCACCTTGTCCCCGACATCGCGAGCTGCGACGTCTACACCTGCGGACCCGGCCCGCTGGTCGACGCCGTGGTGGAGGCGACCCGCGTCCTCGGCATGCCCGAGGAGCGCGTGCACCACGAGTCCTTCTCGTTCCACTCCCCCGACACGTACGCCTTCGAACGCCAGGAGTCCCGATGAAGCGCGCCGTCCTCGTCGGCGCCGGCACCCTCGCCGGTGTCGCCGCCCTCGTCGTCCTCAATCCCGAGGCCCACAGCGCCGGCGCCGGCTCGACGGCCGTCGCGAGCGGCAGCACGTCGTCCGGCACCTCGTCGTCCGGCACGTCGTCGTCAGGGACCTCGTCGTCGTCGACGGGCACGTCCGGCGGCGCGGTGAAGGACGGCACCTACACCGGCGACGCGGTCGACGTGGGTCGCGGCTACGGGACGATGCAGCTCGAGGTCACCGTCACCGGCGGGCGCGTCGTCGACGTCACGGCCCTCGCGGTGCCGCAGAACGACCCGCGCAGCGCGCAGATCAGCACCGAGGCCGTGCCCATGCTCGTGCAGCAGGCGATCGCCGCGCAGAGCGCGAGCATCGCGGGGCTCAGCGGTGCGACGTACACCTCGAACGGCTTCGCGCAGTCGCTGCGGTCCGCCCTCGTGCAGGCCGGTCTGGCCGCCTGACCTGCGACGACGCGCGTCGTCGAGCTCCGGGCTTGCGTCGTATGACAGTTTCGATATATCGTTACTGTCATCGACATAGAAGGAGCATGACATGCATCCCATGAAGCGCCGGCACCCTGCCGGTCACCAGTTCCACCACTCGCCCGAGGACTTCGCCGCAGGCGAGGGCCACCCGGGCCGACGCGGAGGTCCGCACGGCGGACCGCGCGGCGGGCGTCGCGGTCCCGGCGGCCGCGGTCGCGTCCCCCGCGGCGACGTCCGCACCGCCGTCCTGCTGCTCCTCGACGAGGAGCCGATGCACGGCTACCAGCTCATGCAGGCCATCGCCGACCGCAGCGGCGGTCGCTGGACGCCGAGCCCCGGAGCGATCTACCCCGCGATCAACCTGCTCGAGGACGAGGGTCTCGTGACCGTCGTGGCGGAGTCGGGCCGCAAGGTCGCGACCCTCACGGACGCCGGTCGCGCCCAGGTCGCGGAGAACCGCGACACGTGGTCTGACCCGTTCTCGGCGGGTCGCGAGTCCCGCACCGGACCGGACCTGCGGTCGCTGCTCGAGCAGCTCCACGGCGCCACCCGCCAGGTGGGCCGCGCCGGCACGACGGAGCAGGTCGCCGCAGCTGCCGAGATCCTCTCGAGCGCGCGGCGCCAGATGTACCTGCTGCTCGCCGACGGACCGGGGGCCGACGATGAGTGACCAGCTCATCGCGACCCCCGCGGTCGAGACCGACGCAGCCCCGAGGTACCTCAAGCAGGTCGCCTCGCACCTCGGACGCAAGGCCGAGGTCGTGGAGGAGGATGCCGGGGACAAGCCTCGTCCTCCCGTTCGGGACTGCCTGCTCGTGACGGGCGACGCCACCCTCGTGATGAGGGCGAGCGCCTCCGACCAGGAGTCGCACGACCGCGTCACCCAGGTCGTCGGATCGCACCTCGAACGGTTCAGCCAACGCAACGAGCTCGTCGTCGCCTGGCAGCAACAGTCCTGATCGGGTCGGAGCACCGCGGTGCTCCGACCCGGTCGTGACCGGTCGGCGTCGTCCGTCAGGCCGACGCGAGCAGCAGGCGGGCCACGATCTCGGTCATGATCTCCGTCGTACCGCCGCCGATCCCGAGGATGCGGCTGTCGCGGTAGTGGCGCTCGACCTCGCACTCACGCATGTAGCCCATCCCGCCGTGCAGCTGGACCGCGTCGTCGACGACGCGGTCGCACGCGGCCACCGCGGTGTTCTTCGCCATCGCCACGCGCATCAGGACGTCGGCCCCGTCCTCCCAGTCGTCGCACACGCTGCGCGTGTAGGTGCGGGCGACGTCGACCTCGCGTGCCATCTCGGCCAGCCGGTGCGCGACGACCTGTCGGCTCGACAGCGGACGACCGAAGGTCTCCCGCTGCCGGGTCCAGGCGAGGGTGAGGTCGAGGCAGCGCTGCGCGGTCGCGTACGCCGACACCGCGATGCTGAGCCGCTCCGCGACGAACTGCTGCGCGATCTGCGCGAAGCCCGAGCCCTCGGCGCCGACCAGGCGAGAGGCGGGAACGAGCACGTCGTCGAACCGGATCTCGGCCGTGTCGGAGCAGCGCCAGCCCATCTTCGCCAGCGGCGCCGAGACCGTGACGCCCGGCAGCGCCGTGTCGATCGCCAGCAGCGAGATGCCTCTGGCGCCCTCGCCGCCCGTGCGGACGGCGGTGGTGACGACGTTCGCACGAGCTGCGGACGTGATGAAGAGCTTCGACCCGGTGACCCGGAAGTGGTCACCCTCGGGCACCGCCCGGGTCCGCAGACCCGCCACGTCGGAGCCGCCCTCCGGCTCGGTCACGGCGAGCGCCACGATCGCCTCGCCGGCAAGGACGGGACGCACCACGTCGTCGATGAGCGTCGGGTCTCCGGCAGCCACGATGTGCGGCAGGCCGATGCCGTGGGTGAACAGCGCGGCGACTAGGCCGGACGAGCCGCCCGCGAGGATCACCTCCTCCGCGACGATGAACGCGTCCACGGCCGAGCCGCCGCACCCGCCGACCTCCTCGGCGAACCCGATCCCCAGCAGACCCGCCTCTGCGAGCCCGCGATGCACCTCGAGCGGGATCAGTCCCGCCTCCTCCCACTCGGCGAGGTTCGGCACGAGCTCGCGCTCGGAGAACGCACGCACCGTGGCACGCAGCGTGCGCCGCTCCGGGGTGTCCCACCTGCCCATGGCCGGCCTCCGTGTCCTTCTGGAAAGTGCCGTTCCGGCGATCCGTCGCCGCGACGCGGCTACGGAACGGCCGGGACGGCGACGACCTGGTCCCGGCCTCGCCGCTTCGCCTCGTACATGGCGCGATCCGCGCGGCCGATGACCTCCTCGCAGGTCTCACCCGGCTCGGCGCGCGTGATGCCGACGCTGAGGCTCACCGTGAAGCTGCCACCCCAGACGGGGACGGGGACCCGGGCCGACTCGACCATGCTCACTGCGAGGGCCTGGGCGTCCGCCAGGTCGCGCACGCCGTCGAGGATGACGAGGAACCCGTCACCACCGACACGGGCGACCACGTCGTCGCTGCGCGCGAGGGCCCGGAGCCGGTCGGCGAGACTGCGCAGGGCTTCGTCGCCGGCCCCGTGGCCGAGCCCGTCGTTGATCTCCTTGAGGTTGTCCAGGTCGGCGTAGACCACCGCGATCCGGCCCCCGGCGCGCGCCTCGTGGCCGAGCATGGCCGAGAGCCGGCTGTGCGCCTCGTCGCGGTTGAGCAGGCCGGTGAGCGGGTCATGCCGGGCGCGATGCGCAAGCTCCCTCTCGAGAGCGACCTGGTCGTCGACGAGTCGGATCGATGCCACGATGCCACGGCCCGCTCCCGTCCCGTCCGCCATCAGACCGCCGACGATCTGGACCCAGTGGTGCGTCCCGTTCGGCTCACGTACGCGCAGCGTGCGCACCGGATGGCCGCCCGCGTGGATCTCGGCACGGGCCTCGCGCGGTCTCCACTTCCTCCGGATGGGTGAAGTCCTCCAGCCCGTGCCCGACCCAGTCGGTCGTCGACGTTCGTCAGCCCGCCGACCACCCTGACGTCGCCGTCCGTGTCCCCATCCAGCACCGTGATCCTGGCCGACATCCAGCGATACCCGGTCGTGCTGGTGCGCATGCGGACGATCCAGCCTCCCGGGGGGCGCTCCACCGTGGACCTGGCATAGAGGCTCGTCCCGGCCTCCGCGGTGGCAGCCCGGTCTGCAGGGTGGATCAGGTCGGCCATCTCCATGCCGATGAAGGTCCTCCGGCGCCCAACCGAGCGCCGACGTCACGGCGGGCGACACCCACGTGACGAGTCGATCGGCACCGGCGGCGCAGACGACGTCCGACGCGTTCTCCGCGAGCAGCCGGTAGCGCGCCTCGGCCTCCGCCCGCGCCTCCCGAGCGTCGTGCTCGGTCTGGATATCACGCCACCCGGCGATCCGTCCGACCACGGCCCCTGAGGGATCGAGCACCGGCTGCAGGTGGGAGGCCACCCACCGGTAGCAGCCGGACGCGGTGCGCAGCCGGCCCTCGTGGTTCACCGGAGCGCCCGTCCCCAGGCGTGACTGCGCCGCCAGGATCGACGGGAGGTCCTCCGGGTGCAGGAACTCGAAGACGGAGCGGCCGACCAGCTCACCCGGCATCCAGCCGAGGAGCGCCGACACCGACGGTGACACCCAGGTGATGATCCCGTCGGCCGTCGAGCGGGCGACGACGTCGGACGCGTTCTCGGCCAGCAGCCGATAGTGCTCCTCGGCGGCCGTCGCCAGTCTCTTCAGGCGCTTCTGCTCGGTGATGTCGGCGAACGTGGCGATCACCGCGGGAGCCGACCGCTGCGCGTCGACCGCGATCGGCACGGCGTTCACCTGGATCCAGGTCCGGGTGCCATCGGGCTTCGTCACGCCCATCACCACGCCGGTGACGGGTTCCCCGGTGCGCAGCGCCACCATGGCCGGGTGAGCCTCCCCGGGAAAGGTGGTCTCGTCCTCGTGCACCGCCCGGAACGACGCGTCCGTGGAGGCCAGACCCAGCATCTGGGACTCCGAGAGCCCGAGGATCCGCTCGGCCGCAGCGTTGCACCGCATGATGCGGCCGTCGCCCGCGTGGACGACGACGCCCACCGGGAGGGACGACAGGACCCAGTGGTCCGTCGACCACGAGTAAGGCGCTGCCACGGGCCCGATCGACAGGTCGGGGTCGGTCACCTCGGCCATCCGACACGCTCCAACCGGCTCCGGGACCTCCGACGGTAGCTGGGGCGGGACGGTCGTGGCCTGTTGTGCGAGCGACCGCGTGTCGCCGAGCCACGTGCACCGAGTTCCGGCGCGACGGCAGCCGTGTCGGCCGCCGTCATGCTCCCGTAAGACGTAGCGCATCGACCCGCCCTCGGCGGCGTGGTTGTCTGAACAGCACCAGCCGCCGCCGTCCCAGGAGCGCTCCATGCTGCCCGACACCGTCCAGGCCTTCATCGACGCCGAGATCGCGGCATGCACCACCGACTTCAGCGATCTTCGGGCCGTGTTCCTCAACGGGTCGCTCAAGCGCTCGCCCGCCGTCAGCAACACCGACGCGCTCATCGACATCAGCAGCCACATCATGCGTGGGGTCGGCGTCCAGGTGGACGTGGTGCGCACCGTCGACCACGTCATCCCGCCGGGCGTCTACCCGGACATGCGCGAGCAGGGGTGGGAGCGCGACGACTTCCCCGACATCTACCGCCGGTTCATCCAGCCTGCGCACATCGTCGTCCTCGCCACACCGATCTGGCTCGGTGACCAGTCGTCGATGACGCGGCTGATGGTCGAGCGCCTGTACGGCTGGTCGAGCGACCTCAACGGGGCCGGGCAGTGGTCGTACTACGGCAAGACCGGCGGCGTGATCATCACGGGGAACGAGGACGGCGGCAAGCACTGCGCCGCCCAGATGATGTACGCCCTGTCGCACATCGGCTTCTCGATCCCGCCGCAGTCCGACGCGTACTGGGTGGGCGAGGCCGGCCCCGGCCCGTCGTACCTCGACGACAACCAGGGGGCGCGCAACCACTGGACGACGCGCAACACCGTGTTCGCCGCCTGGAACATGCTGCACAGCGCTCGCCACCTGGTGGATGCGGGCGGAGTGCCCGCGTACGGCAACCGCACCACGAACTGGGACCTGAGCGATCCCGAGCACCCCAATCCCGAGTACCGCGTCTGAGCGCGGTTCGGAGCGGGGACGTCTGGCCTCATCCCGAGGGCTGCAACGGCGGACGACCCGGTGGCTCGGCTGCCGGCGCCACCCTGGGCAGGGGCGCGCGAAGCGTGATGACGCCGTCCTCGACCTGCCGTGACCAGACCAGTCGTGTCGAGTCGAGCACCCTCAGCATCTCGTTGTTCTGTGCCAGGACGGTCCCGACGACCTCGTCGAAGCCGAGCCGCTCGGCGAGGTCCAGCATGTGCCCGACGAGCCGGGTCCCGACGCCGCGGCGCTGGTAGGCGTCCTCGACGATGACGGCGAACTCCGCCGTGTGGCTGTCTGGTGGGGAGTCCGGGAACACGTGCCCGAGGCCCACGATGGTGCCCTCCTCGCTCATGGCGACGAGGGTGGCGCCCCGGTGCCCGCCGGTGAGGCGGCGCAGGGTGACGTCCCGCCACTGGCCGACGGCGGTGAGGTAGCGCCGGTAGAGCGTCTGCTCGGAGCACCGTTCGTGCATGGCTGCCACCGCGTCGGAGTCCTCGGGCCGGGCCAGCCGGATCCAGATGGTGCCGCCGGACTTCATCGGCTCGACCCAGCCGAGGGCCTCTGCCTCGCCCGACATGCTGGCCATCGCCGCCGCCAGGCGGAGCAGCGCTGAGGCACGCGTCTTCTCGGCGCGCGCGAACGGCGCCCAGTTCCGGTGCAGGACCACGTGCTGGTCGGCGGTCCACTGCAGCCGCAGGACATCTGCCGAGTCGTCCTCACCCTGGGTGGCGTCGGTGACCTCGAAACGGTCGGCCTCGACAAGCGTCGCGGCCGCGAGCGGGGCAGATCCGGGGTTGGTGACCAGCTCGGTGGCGCCGTCCAGCACGCGGGTCGGCAGGTCCCCTCCGTCGTCGACCGACCCCGCCATCACGTAGCCCCGCTGTCCGACGGTCATCGCTGCCGCCAGGAGTGTCTCCGGACTGACCTTGTCGGGAGCCATCAGCGCCAGGTCGATCGTGCGGTTGCCGTCCTGGGAGTCCAGGACGTAGGACGCCACGACGTAGACGTGCAGCGTGCCCAGGGCGCTGAGCAGGAGGGACAGTCCACCGGGCCGGTCCGGGATGTCGATGCGCAACCGCCACGGCGTCCGCGCCTCGTGGTCGGCGGAGAGAAGGAATCCCGCGGGCGCGAAGGCCGCGCCGAGACGAGCCATGAGCGCGTTCCAGCTGGCCTGCGTGGGCCGGCTCTCCGACACGGGGTCGATGACCGCGAGCCCCGCGGACAGTGCCAGCGCGAAGTGCACGAACGCGTCGTCGTCGATGCGGTCGTCGATACCTCCGGCGCGCCGGGTCTGCTCGGTGACCTTCTTCAGGTTCGCCTTGCGCGCCTGCAGGCGCGCCGTCTCCAGCGCACGGACCTCGGCGTCCGCGTGGGCGCGGGTGAGTGCCTCGAGCTCGACGACGTTCCAGCTGCGCTCGGGCGTTGCGAAGGCGTTACCCGCCGCCTCGATCAGCACGGCGACCGGGGGCGCGGCATCGGGATCCGCCGCCGCTGCGGCGACGCGGGCGGCGGACTCCGACTGCGGTCGCGTGGCCAGCACGTGGGCGAAGAGCTCGGCCCGGCTCCCGGTCAGCGCCTTGACCGTCCTGGGCGGGACGCCGGCGCGCTCGGCCACCATGCTCACCTTGGTGCCGCCGTACCCGTGCTCGGCGAACAGCTCCGCCGCCACGTCGACGATGCGCTGCCTCAGCTCGTCGTCGTCGGTCACCGGATCCTCCTGTTCGGGCGACGAGATGCCGACGCCCACGGGTCGGTCCGCAGCTGCCTCGTGACTCACCCGGCACCGACCCGGTCGAGCATCACCACCCTAGGCGGGCACGGCCGTCGATGGCGGCGCGAAGGACGTCCCGCACAACGGCACACCGGGCATCGGGGCCATCGACCGCCGTAGTCTCGTAAGCGTTGGTCCCTGCTGCCGGCCGTTCGCTGCTGCGCTGGGGACCTGGAGGCCTCATGAACGCAACGATGATCGGATCCCTCAACCCCTCCAGCTACCCGACACCTGCGGCATCGGTGGGTCGGCTGTTCTACGACCGGGTCGCGGCCACTCCCTCGGCCGAGGCGTTCCGGCACCCGGTCGCCGACGGCTGGGAGTCCGTGACCTGGGGGCAAGCGGCCGAGACGGTGAGGACGGTGGCTGCCGGCCTGCTCGCCCTCGGGATCGGGCCGCAGGAGCGGGTGGCAATCGCGTCCTCGACCCGCATGGACTGGCTGTACGCCGACCTGGCCGTCATGTGCGCCGGTGCGGCGACGACGGCCATCTACCCCTCGACCGGGGTGGAGGACGTCGGATACATCCTCACCGACAGCGGAACCCGGCTCGTCTTCGCCGAGGACGACACCCAGATCGCCAAGCTCCGCGCGCTGCGGGACCGCCTTCCCGACGTGATCCGGGTGGTCACCTTCGACGGGCTGGCGGACGGCGAGTGGGTGATCAGCCTGGCCGACCTGCAGGCGCTGGGCGCTCGCCATCTCGTCGAGCACCCCAGTGCGGTCGACGAGGCGGTCGCCGCAGTGCGGCCGGAGCACCTCGCGACCCTGATGTACACCTCGGGCACCACGGGTCGACCGAAGGGCGTGGAGCTGCCGCACCGATGCTGGACCTATGTCGGAGCCGGTGCGCAGGCCATCGACATCCTGTCCATCGACGACCTGCAGTTCCTCTGGCTGCCGCTGTCGCACTCCTTCGGCAAGATGCTCGAGGCGGTCCAGCTCCAGATCGGCTTCTCCACGGCCGTCGACGGCCGGATGGACAAGATCGTCGAGAACCTGGCCGTGATCCGGCCGACCTTCATGGCCGGTCCCCCGCGCATCTTCGAGAAGGTGCACTCCAGCGTGGTGCAGACGATGCAGGAGGACGGCGGCGCCAAGCTGAGGCTCTTCACCTGGGCCTTCGACGTCGGCAACCAGGTGTCACGGGATCGCCTGGCCGGCAAGCAGCCCGGCTGGGTGCTGCGGGCCCAGCACGCTCTCGCCGACCGACTCGTCTTCACCAAGGTGCGGGACCGGCTCGGCGGCCGGATCCGGTTCATGGTCTCGGGCAGCGCCGCGCTGTCCCCGGACGTCGCCACGTGGTTCCACGCCGCCGGCCTCCTGGTGCTCGAGGGCTACGGGCTGACCGAGACCAGCGCGGCGGCCTGCCTGGTGCGGCCAGTCGCCCCGGCGTTCGGCGTCGTCGGCCCACCGCTGACCGGGACGGAGGTCAGCATCGCCGCGGACGGCGAGATCCTGGTCCGCGGTCCCGGCGTGATGTCCGGCTACCACAACCTCCCCGACGCCACGGCGGAGGCACTCAGCCCGGACGGCTGGTTCGCCTCGGGGGACATCGGTGAGATCGACGCGACCGGGCGGGTGCGGATCACCGATCGCAAGAAGGACCTGATGAAGACCTCCGGCGGGAAGTACATCGCCCCGCAGACCATCGAGGTCATGTTCCGGGCGGTCTGCCCCCTGGCCAGCCAGATGCTCGTGCACGCGGACCGGCGCAACTACGCCACCGCGCTGATCACCCTCGACCCGGACGCGCTGACCCAGTGGGCCAGGGCCCAGGGCCTCGCCGAGACCGACTACGCGACGCTCGCCGCGAACCCCACCGTGCGCGACTTCGTGCAGTCGAGCATCGAGGAGCTCAACGGCCGGCTCAACCGTTGGGAGACGATCAAGGACTTCCGCATCCTCGACCACGACCTGTCGGTGGAGGCCGACGAGCTCACCCCCAGCCTGAAGGTCAAGCGCAAGGTCGTGGAGGGCAAGTACCAGTCACTCCTCGACTCGATGTACACCGGGTAGGGATGGATCGGCCGGAGCGCCTCACAGACGGGGATGCGGATGGTCGGTGGCACGGCCCTGGAACGAGAGGATCTTGGGGTTCTGCACGACGCCGGCCTGGATCTCGATGGCACGCCGGATGGTCGCGTCCTCGTCCCACGCCGCCGGCCCGGCCATCACCGGGCGCAGGTAGGGGATCAGCGCTTCGCTGATCCCCCAGGTCGCGCTGTTCCACAGGTATGCGGGGCTGTGATCGACGGCGTAGTAGGCGACTCCGTCCCCGACCGCGAGCATCGGCGCTTCGAACGTGGTGGGCCGGGCGAACTCGAACCCCATCCCCGCGTCGCAGGAGACGTCCACGAGCAGAGTGCCGGGGGCGAAGGACGAGAGCTCCCCGTCCGAGACGAACATCAAGGGCGCGTCGGTGTCCTGCAGCACGCAGTTGACCACGATGTCGAATCGTGCCAGGAACGCTGCCGTGGGCACCGGTCCGGTGTCGGTGTCGGCGTGGACGACGGTGCGGGCGGGGTCGTCCTCGGTCCGGTCCATGTGGTCGAGAACGACGGAGGGGATCGGTGACGCCACGGCCGTGACGTCACGCATGGTGAGCACGGTGACCTCGTGGACCCCCAACGCGTGCAGCGCAGTGACTGCGCCGCGGGCGGTGTTCCCGAAACCGATGACCACGGCGGTGAGGTGCCGACCGTAGTGTCCGGTGGAACCCGTCAGCGTCATGGCGTGGAGGACGGAGCAGTAGCCCGCGAGCTCGTTGTTCATGTGGAACACGTGGACGACGAAGGTGCCGGTCGGTGTCCAGTGATTCATCGCCTCCCACGCGATGAGCGTCAGCCGCTTGTCGATGGAGATCTGCGTCAGCTGTGCGTCCTGCACGACGTGCGGCCAACCCCACAGGACCTGGCCGTCGCGAAGGGATTCGATGTCGTCGAGGGTTGGCTTGGGCAGCAGCACGACGTCCGACGACGCGATGATCTCGTGACGCGATCGCAGGCCCGCGACCTGCCGGGCCAGATGGTCGTCGGACACGCCGTAGCGGTCCCCGTAGCCATGCTCGAGGAGCATCCTCGCGCGCAGGTCGGCATCGATCCGGTCGAAGTGCAGTGGGTGGATGGGCAGCCGAAACTCGTTCTCCTTGCTCGAGTTCGCCAGTACTCCGAGACTGAGCCCGCTCATGAGAACCTCTCCGACAACACGACGATGCGACGACCGCGATCAGTGTGTTCCACAGACCGGGGACGACACAAACGCGCTGCCGATGCCGCTCACGTCGCACGATCCAGCTGCCGGTCCACACGGCTCGGACCGAGGCCGTCCAGGGTGGCTCGACGCGGTGAAGGCGTGCGCTGCGCGACGACCAAGGACCGGTGGGACACTGGAGTCGGGACGAGCCCTCTCATGGGTCTCGGTCCGGCTCCACGGTCGAGGGTGCGTGGGTGCCCACCCCGGGCACGACGTATCGTGCGGCCAGGAAGAGTGGTGTGCGATGACTGCCAAGTCCGACCAGGTCAAGGGCAAGGCCAAGCAAGTCACCGGGATCGTCACCGGCGACAAGAACCTCGAGGCTGAGGGCAACGCCGATCGACTCTCCGGGGAGACCGCCGAGAAGATCGACAACGCCAAGGGCAAGGCCCACGAGGTGATCGACACCGTCGAGGAGTTCGTCGACGGAGCCTTCGACAAGGCCAAGGACCTTGTCGACCAAGTCCTCGACAAGGCCAAGGAACTGACCCACTGACGGCTCGTACCTGGCCCCGAGTGCCGCGTGACATGCTCGCCGCATGGACGGAACTCCGCACGAGGTGTCACGTCTCGGCAGGGCCTCCTGGCAACACGTCACCGCCAGCACGCAGCTGCTCGTCTCGGCCGGCATCGGGATCGTCCTGGGAGCGCTGGTGGCGCTGCGGTACGACCCGTTGGCGGGCGGGCTCGTCGCATGGGCTGTGGCCGGATCGGTGTTCCTGGGCTGGACATGGACGTCGATCTGGCCAGCGGACGCAGAAGGCACCTCGTTGGTAGCGCGTCGCGAGGATCCGTCGAGGCCCGTGAGGGACCTGGTCCTGCTGCTCCTTGCCGTCGGCAGCCTGCTCACCGTGGGCCTGGTCATCTTCCGTGCCCATGACAGCGGGCCGGTCCGCCTCGCGCTCGGAGTTGCCTGCGTCGCCGCCTCCTGGGCCGTGCTCCACACGATCTTCGTCCTGAGATACGCGCGCCTCTACTATGCCGAACCAGTCGGTGGCATCGACTTCAAGCAGGAATCGGACCCCACCTACCGGGACTTCGCCTACGTCGGCTTCACCGTCGGGATGACCTTCCAGGTCTCCGACACCGACATCGGGAAAGCCACGATCCGCACCGCAGTCCTACGTCATGCGCTCCTGTCGTTCATCTTCGGAGCCGTGATCCTCGCCATCACGATCAACCTGCTGGCCGGACTCAGCACCTGACGACCCGGCGGCCGCAGCCTCTTCCAGATCGAGCCTCGAACTGGTCGGCTCGGCACGAAGGACGGAGAACCGATCGACGAATGACCGGACGTGCCGATCACGTGCCACGACCGGTGCCGGCGAAGTGCCGGCATCTCGACATCCTTCGGCCCTCCCCGCGACTCGTCCCGACCGCTACGTTCGTGGTCGAGGACTGGCGGGACGTCATGTCGGACCATCCGTCGTCCACGACGACCCGCGTGCGGGTCGTTCGTGGACGCGACCATGCCGCGCTGGTCACCGCGCTCGTCGCCGACCTGGGTCTGCATGCCGTGGTGACGCGCGCCCGCAAGCGCCCCCGAGCCAAGCTGGCCGAGCTCCCCGTGGCCGTGCTGGTCGGCGCCGGAGTGGCAGCTCCCGCCGATCCCGATCTCGTCGGCGTCGTCCTCGCCGCTCTGGCGGAGATCGGGTGCCGAGATGTTCGGCTCCTCGCCGCGATCCCTGCGCGCGACCGTGACGCCGGATGGACGGCCCCGGCGCTGGCCGAACGGCACGGCTATCGCGACCTGCGCGACCCCCATGACGACCCGGCGCCGATCGACGTCCCCGAGTGGAGCGTTCACCATGGCAAGGCGCTGCCACGCGACTGGACGTCCGCCGCCGTGCGCCTCGTCATCGCCTCCAGCGCCACCGACCTGCGCCACGGCTGCGCGCTGAGCGTCGCCACGATCGCCACGCTCGTCCCCCTCGTCCCCGGCTGCACCGAGGGCGAGGCGGCGGCCGACCTTCTCCAGATCCTGACACCCGATCTCGTGATCCTCGACGCCTCGGTGACCAGTCACGGCGTCGCCGGATCGGCACGACGCCGACCGCACGTAACCGACACCTTCGCGGGCTCGACGTCCGCTCTGCTCGTGGACGTCGTCGGTGCCGCGCTGCTGGGCCTCGACGCCGCTGAGTCCCCCCTGCTCATCTCGAACCGCAGCGTCGAGATGCGGTCCAGCTCGTGTGCGCGAGTATCCGTACGCCGCGCCCTCCCTCGCCCCGGCAGCTTCCGTTGCAGTACGACGGTAGCCGCGCGAGCGTCGCGACAACACCCCCCGTTCCCGATTCCCACCACCGAGCGGGCTAATCGCTTGTGCGCCCGTGGATACCGAGCGGGTGTGCCCCATTTCGGCTACGGCGACGAGTCCGGGCGGGAACGTCTCGGGAACGACGCACGTGCTCGGCCTCGTGCTCGGCGGTGAACTGCAGCAGGGAGCCGGGCGGCGCCGACCGAGCCACCTGCTGGGCGAACGATGCGGCCTCGTCCTCGAAGTAGAGGCTGGTCGGCAGCCGTTGCGCCCAGAACGACGCCACCCGATCGGCCATGACCTCGTCGTCCCCGACATCGAACGTGAGCGGCAGCAGCGTGAGCAGCTTCGTCAACCGCCAGCCCTCGTGCAGTCGCCGGGTCAGCGCGACCCCCGCATCGCGCGCCGCCGCACTGAGTCGCTCGCGCTCGCAGTCGGTGAGATCCGCCTCGTCGAAGTCGCCGCGTGCCACCCTGAAGGCCGAGGCCGGCTGCACCAGCAGGCCGATCAGCACCCGTTGGTAGCCCGCGAGGCTCATGGCGACGCCACCGCGGAGCAGTGGGGGCCCGACGTCACCGCACGCATCCGTTCGAGCACCTCGGTCAGGCCTCCCGGGGGGAGGGACCCGGCCCAGGATCCGAGCATCTCGAACGTCACCGCGGCGAGGTTCGGGCACAGCGGCACCACCTGCTCCAACAGCGCCCACACCGGCTCCGGGGGAGCCGCGCAGTGCCCGTCGACGTAGAAACCGTCGACCTCCATTCCGCCCGCGATGTGGATCTCGCGGACTCGACCGAGGTCCAGCTCCGCGAGATACGACTCGGGCGACATGACCCCGTTGACGGCATTGCAGTGCAGGTTGTGCAGATCCAGCAACAGGTCCGCACCATGGTCGTGGCAGAGCCGGTTGAGGAACGCTGCCTCGCCATAGGAGTCGTGCGGCGTGCCGAAGTAGTAGACGTTGTTCTCGACCAGGAACGGCCGCCCCAGCCCCCCGAGGAGCCGCTCGACGCGAGCGCCGATCATCGTGAGGCTCTCGTCATCGAGCGGCACGGGCAGCGTGAGCCCGGCGTTGACCGCGCCCTCGTCGAGCTCGACGACGCTGAAGGCCAGATGCTCGCTCAGCCACGGGCTGTCGAGCCAGTCGACCCACTCCAGGAGCTGCGCGACATACTGCTCGTCGAGCCTGGCCGCGCTCCCGATCGAGAGCCCGATCCCGTGCAGCATCAGGGGAAGTCGGGAACGCAGTCGGTCCAGGCTCGCCCGCTGGTCGTGATCGACGACGAAGCGCGGGGTGACGCCGGCTCCGCGGTCGTGCCAGATCGTGTCCGGGATGATCTCGACGTAGTCCGCCGGGCAGTCGGGCTGCACGAGGAAGTCCTCGAACACGGGCTGGTACAGCAGCCCGACCACCGGCGTCGAGTGCTCGGTCACACCCCGAAGGTGCGCTCGGCCACCCGCTCGAAGATCGTGCTGTCGATGACCAGACGGTCCAGGCCCGACAAGCACGGCGCGCAACCGCGGGGCCGCGGGATGGTCAGGATCTCCTTGAGCTGCTCGACGATGGACTCGAAGTCCGCCTGCGGCTCGACTGCCAGTCGCACCGATCGCAGACCCGGCTCACGTGGCTCGAACTTCTCCATGATGTGCCTCCTCGTTCGGGGGGAATGACGAGCACCGGAGCCGCCGTATGGGATCCGGCGCGCCTAGGACTATCACCGGTGTTCCGGCCCAACAAGGAAGTTCACCCGTTCGCCGACCCGCCCGAGTTGCGTGCCGCGCTGCGCACCGGCTATCAGTGCGCGGGCCGGGTCCGCGTCCTCGTCCCCTGGATCCACGATCACGGCAGCGGCGGCGGACGACACCACGTCCGCGTGGGTCGACGCCGTCACGCTCGTGTGTCCGAGGCCCCGTGAAAGACGCACGTCCGCAGCGTGCTGGCCAAGCTCGGACTCCACGGAGGTGCAGGAGCGCCCGTCTGGCGACGGCTCGACCGGACCGCGGCAGTCGGGAAATCGAGCCCGATTCCAGACGACGTCACTGCTCCAGCCACGGATGCCGGGCAGGCTACGGCCGTCCCGTGCCGTCGGGCCGCAGCTCGAGCACGCGTCCCCCGATCCTGCTGCGCCCGGAGGCGTCACGCGCACCCGGCGACCTGACGACGATGCGAGTGCGATCAGCGACGAACAGGTCGTGGGAGTACTCGAAGGGCACGTCGTCCTCGTCGACCGTGGTGCGGGTGATCGAGAGCAGCGGGTCTCCCGGGCGTACGCCCAGGATCGAGGCCACCTCCCGCGGCGCGGCCGTCACTTCGATGCGCTCGACGGCCTCGTGCGGGCGCAGGTCGTACTCGCGCTCGAGCAGCTCGTAGAGGGAACCCGACAGCTCCCGCTCGAGCAGGCCCGGCACGCGGTCGGCCGGCAGCTGCGCCCGCTCGAGGGAGATCGGCGTGCCGTCGGCCAGTCGGATGCGGACCACGTCGACGACGAAGCTCCCGGCCGAGATCCCGAGGGCCGCCGCGGCCTCCTGGCTCGGAGCCACGACGGCCACGCTCACGATGCGCGAGCCGACGGTGAAGCCCTGGTCGCGCAGGAGCGCCGGGATGCCCACGATGCGGGACAGATCGCGGTCGATCTTGCCCTGGGACACGAAGGTCCCGCCACCACGACCGGGCACCCGGCGGACGAGTCCGTCGTGCTCCAGGGCCGCCAGCGCGTGGCGCAGGGTCGAACGACTGACGCCGAGCTGGACCGCGATGTCGCGCTCGGCACCGAGTCGCTGCCCGGGGCGCAGGGTGCCGTCGCGCAGCATCGACTCGAGTCTGCGACGCGCGTCCTCGGCCATCGGTCCGAGTGCGATCTCGTCGCCCGTCATGTCCCCCCTCGGGCTGGTGTCCTCACTCTAGGCGCGGCCCGATCACCCGGCCGCGTCGAGCGCGGCCAGGGACTCAGGCAGCACCTGTCCGCCGTCGATGACCAGTGCCTGCCCGGTGACGTAGGCCGCCTCGTCAGTGGCGAAGAAGAGCGCGGCGTAGCCGATGTCCTCCACCTCGCCGAGCTTCTTCGCAGGGATCGATGCTTCCATCGCCGCGCGGTACTCCGGGCCCAGGTCCGCGAGACCCTCGGTGGCGATGTTGCCGGGGAGCACGGCGTTGACCGTGATGCCGCGCGGGGCGAGCTCGATGGACGCGGTGCGCATGAAGCCGAGCTGAGCCGCCTTGCTCGCTCCGTAGTGCGACCAGCCCGGGAAGCCGGTGATGGGTCCCGTGATCGACGAGGTCAGGATCACCCGGCCGTGGCCGGAAGCGGTGAGCGCGTCGAGGGCAGCCTGGACTGCCAGCATGGTGCCCTTGATGTTGGTGCCGAGCACCAGGTCTATGTCGGCCTCGGTCATAGTGGCCAGCTTGGCGTCGGGGAAGATGCCGGCGTTGGCGCACAGGACGTCGAGACCGCCGTTGCGCTCGAGCGCCGCGGCGACCATCCCGCGGCAGTCGTCGGCCCTGGCCACGTCGCCCAGGACGTATGTGACGGTGCCGCCGCCGAGCGCCGTGAGCTCATCGGCGGTCGTGGCAGCGACGGCTTCATCACGGCCGCTGACAACGACATTCGCCCCCGACTTCGCGAAGACGCGCGCGATGCCCTTGCCGATGCCCTTGGTGCCGCCCGTGACGAGGACGGAACGTCCTGCGATGGACCTGAACATGGAACCTCCGAGTTTCCGGGTCAGGAGAACGTGGACAGGTAGGTCTCGGCGAGGTCGCACGACACGATCGTGAAGCCGGCCCCGAGTGCCTGGGCTTCGGGCACGGCCGAGTGCGACCCTATCCAGGCGACCAGCAGGAGCCGGCGCAGCATCACGAAGGTGGGCAGCTCATCGACCTCGGCGGCCGAGAGCGGGGCGACGGTGCGATAGCCCGTCACCCACGCGTCGATGAGCTCGGGCACGATCGGCAGGTGCTCGATGAACGACAGCGAGGAGCCGAGATCGTAGAGGTACCAGCTGAAACCGCAGTCATCGAAGTCGATGACGCCGACGTGCGAGCCGTCGACGAGCAGGTTGGCCAGCCGCATGTCGGCGTGCACCAGGCCGAACCGGTCCGGGCCCTTGCCGAACGCCTCGAGCCGGCGACGCAGCAGCTCCGAGCATCTGCTCAGCACGTCGAGCTCGGCCGGCCCCATACCGAGCCCGTCCTGCCACCGGCCCCAGTGCCCGCGGTCGCCGAGCGAGGTGTCGTAGTCCCACGTGAAGCGGGTGAACCCGGCCGGCGGGCGCCACGCCTTGGCATGCCCGTGCAGCCGCGCCGTGATGGCACCGAGCTGCACGAAGTCGTCCACCAGCCGGTCCTCCGGGGGGTGGACGCCGTTCATCCACTCGAAGGCGACCACGAAGCGCTGCTCGCCCCCGGGGTGCGTGACGGCGACGACCTCACGGCCGTCGGGCGTCAGCACGACGCGCGCGGTACTCACGATGCCCTCGTCGCGCAGCGAGCGGACCCACGTCAGCTCGCTGTGGATCGCCTCCTGGGAGTGATAGCCCGTGCGGTGCACGCGCAGGACGATGCGACGACCGTCGGAGGAGTCGAGGCGGTAGGTCGCGTTCTCGGACACGTTGAGAAGGGTGATCGTCGCATCGGCCATCCCGTGCTCCACCGCGGCCTTCTCGGCGAACACCAGGAGGTGCTCGGTGTCGAGTTCCTGGGTCACTCGTGCTCCTTCCGGGTCCCCCGAAGATGCGCCTAGTGTGCTCGACCGACGATGGACTCGAGCGCCGAAGTGATCGCGTCGCGCGCCGTACCGACACCGTCGGTTGTTCCGCTGATGTAGACCCGGCCTGCGGCGCCAATCATCTGAACGTCCACAAGGGTGTTCTGGGGTGCGGCCTTCTCGGCCTCGTTCGCCGCGACGGCCGCGAACAGCGCCGGGGTCATCTCATAGACCAGCAACGACTGCCCAGGTAGCAGCATCGAGGCCTGTCTGTTGCGGTTGATGATGACCGCGTGCTGGTCGGTGACGCTCTCGATCACGTCGTGATAGAGCACACGCGGCGCGAGCTGGTCGGTCGCGTCCGCATGAAGACCCGTGAGGATCGCCTCCCCCGCGCGCATCACGTCGTCCATCGACTCCGCGTGGACCTCCAGGACGCCGAACTGACGTTCGACGAAGAGGATGCCGGGCTCGATGTCCGGGACCGACGTGAGCGCCTGGTGCGTGACACGCTCGATCGCGAGACCGGGAGCGACCTCGACGATGAGCGCATGCTGACCGGCGTACGGCGGATAGCCACGCGCCCTGGTCGGGGTCCCGAGGTAGGCAGCGAACTGGGGCTGCAGATCCTCGATGAGCAGGTAGACGCGCAGCTCCGGTCCCGCGAACGGGACCGGGGTCACGCGGACGCCTCACCCGAGACGGTGAAGTGCTTCGAGAGCTCTGCGTGCGGGCGCGGGATCACGTGCACCGACACGAGCTCGCCGACCTGGGCCGCGGTCTCGGCACCGGCCTCGGTGGCCGCCTTGACCGCGCCGACGTCGCCGACGACCGTGATCGCGACGAGGCCGTCCCCGACCGTGTCCTTGCTGACGATGATGACGTTTGCGGCCTTCACCATCGCGTCTGCGGCAGCGAGGGCAGCGACGTACCCCTTGGTCTCGATGAGACCGATCGCGTTGTTCGACATGACTGACTCCTCCTGGATCGCCACGGGGGCCGTGGACTTCTGCGTGGGGCTAGCGTGCGTGGGTGTGATGTGGGTCGCGCGGGATGCTGCGCGCGGAGCTAGGCGCCCCGCTTCTCGTCGATCGAGCCGATGATGAGTGCGTCGATCGGCGGCGCGGCGTGGTCCTTGAACCATGCGGACGCGACCGAACCGGTGGCCACCAGGACCGACTCTCCGATCCCGGTGCCGAGGACGTCGAAGGCGACGAGACGACTGCCGCCGTCGACCTCCACCTCGAGGAAGGCCCCCGCAGGGACCTCGTCCAGCCGTCGGCTGGACCAGACGTTGCCGATCACCTTCGCGCGCAGCATCACCGCTCCTTCGTGATCTCGACGCCGGCCGCTCGCGCGCGATCGCGCGCCAGCGGAGTCAGGACGGCCTTCCGGCCGAGCTGGATCGAGCGCCCTGCGCCGGCGGCGTCGCGCACGTGCCGCTCGGTGACCGCGCCCGTCTCGATCCGTACGACGTTGGCGGTCGCCGGCGCCGTGGTGGACGGCTCGATGGGCACCGCCGCGCCCACCAGGTGGAACGTCGTCTCGCCGGAGGCGATGGCGGCACGCTCGGCATCGGTCGACGTGGCTACTCGGCGCGCGAACGCCTGCAGGTCGCCGTCGCTGCCGATGGTGACGGCTTCGACAGCGGCTCCGCTGGTCTCCGGTGCCGCAGCCATGGGCCGCGGCACGATCTCCTGCAGCACCTGCCGCACCATCTGGCGCAGCAGGTCCGACTCGGCGGGCGGCAGGCTCATCGCACCGCCCGCAGCGCGGCCTCGGCGGCCTCGGCCGCCTGACGGACGTCGCTCTCCTTGCCAGAGAGGTAGACCCGACCGGTCGCCCCGATCATCCGGAAGTCGACCACCTTGATCGCCGCGGCCTTCTCGGCCTCGTTGGTCGCGAGGATGGCGTAGGACGCCGGCGCCATCTCCAGGACAAACAGCGACTCGCCCGGCAATGCCATCGACCCCATCTTGTTGCGGTTGATGAGGAAGGCGTGCTGCCGGTCGAGCATGGTCACGATGCGCGAAGCCAGCACCTGCGGCTTGGTCGCCTGGTCCGGGTCGGCCCCAAGCGAGTCGAGCACGGCCTCGCCGGCGGCCTTCACCTGACCCGTCGGGCCGTGGATCTCCAGATAGCCGAACTGCCGCTCCACGACCAGGATCCCGGCCTGAACCTCGGCGTACTTGAGCGCCACGTCCGTGAGCGGCTCGATGTCGAGACCGGGTGCGACCTCGATGATCTGGGCTGCGAAGTCGGCTCGCGGCAGAGCACCCTTGACCGTCGACCCCATGTAGCACATCGTCTGCGGCTGCAGCCGATCGAGGAAGATGAAGGAGCGGAGCTCGGCCACAGGTCAGCCCCTGACGATCGCGTTGAGCTCTTCGATGATGAGCCGGCGGATCTCCTCGCGGAGCTCCCCCGTCTCACCCGAGGACGCGACCAGGTCCGGACGCGGTGCCGTGGGCTCCCCCTCGTTCGATGCCCGCGGGTAGGTCGGCACGGTGCCATCGGGAACCGTCCACGGCGTGAGCCTCGAGAAGTCGGCCATCGACACGGTCGCGTCGGCGTTGTAGGCGACCCGGGTCCAGTTGACCAGGTGCTTCGGCTCGATGTTCTCGCCCACGGCCGAGCGGCCGAAGAAGCCGGTCCCGATTGTCATCGACGGCGCGAGGTTGGTCGCGAGGCCAGAGCTGCCGAGGCTGTTGCCGACGTTGACCGACACACGGAGTACTCGGACCGAGGCGGAGAAGTCGAGGATCGTCCGCGCGTCGGTGCTGTGGATCGCCGCCGAGTGGCCTTCGCCGGTGATGCGCAGGACGGCCCTCGCGGCGTCGATTCCTCGGGCTGCCGTGGCGACTCGCAGGACCCCGAGCACCGGCATGAGCTTCTCGTGGGCCAGGGACTCCTCGGGTACGACGAGGTCGAACGGGGCGAGGAGCACGGTCGTGCGGGGCGCGACGCGAACGCCGGCGGCCTTGGCGATCAGTGTGGCGTCCTTGCCTATCCACTGGGGGTCGAGGTGGCCGTCGGGGAAGATCAGCGCACGGACCTTGTCGCGGTCCGCGTCGGAGAGCAGGTGTGCCCCGACGCGCCCCATGTGGTCGAGCAGGCGGTCGGCGACGCTGTCGACGACCACGAGCACGCTCTCGTTGGTGCAGAGGATCGAGTTGTCGAAGGACTTGCTGTCGACGATCTGCCGCGCGGCGTGGGCGAGGTCGGCCGAGGCGTCCACCAGCACCGGCACGTTGCCCGGACCGACGCCGATCGCCGGGTTGCCGCTGCGGTAGGCCGCTCGAACCATGGGCGTGCCACCGGTGGCGACGATGACGTCCGTCCGCGAGTCGGTCATCAGCGCGTTGACAAGCGGGATGGAGGGCTCCTCCACGACCTGAACGCAGCCGTCCGGGGCGCCAGCGGCCACCGCGGCCCTGGCCATCGTGCGCGCCGCCTCGGCGCACACGCCCTTGGCGTAGGGGTGCGGGCTGATGACGATGGCGTTTCGCGTCATGAGGGCCAGCAGGATCTTGAAGTAGACGGTGGCCACAGGGTTCGTGGACGGCGTCAGCGCGAGCACGACTCCCGCTGGACGGGGCACCGACACGATCTTCGCGTCGGCATCGATCACCGGGTCCACGAAGTCCGCCGCACGGTACGCCGATGCCACTCCCGTGGAGCAGGCGATGTTCTTCAGGACCTTGTGGGCAGCGACGCCGAAGCCTGTCTCGCGGACCGCCCACTCGGCGAACTCCTCGGCACGTGCGGCGCCGGCGGCAGCGGCCGCGTCGACGATGCGCTGCACGGAGGCGGCGTCGTAGACCGCGAAGGCACGCGCCGCCCATTCGGCGCGCTCGATCATCGACCGACCGCGCGGGACCCCCGCCGGCTCGAGCGGCAGCTCGAACAACGTGTCGCTCATCGGCGGGACCCCCGCCCCTCGGACAGGACGTCCTGCCGCGCCTTCGCGATGCCGACCTCGACCCGGTCCAGCAGCTCCTCGGCGACCTCGGGCTTGAGCAGGATCCCCGGCTTGAACTGCAACACGCGGGGATCGAGGGTCGAGAAGATGGCCCACACGCCGTTCTCGTAGAGACGCTTCATGACGAACTTCGCGCCCTGCGGGTGGGCGAACTCCAGCCCGAGGATGACGCCGTGCTGCCGGATCCCGACGAACCAGTCGGGGTAGGTGGACTGGATCTCGCGGAGCCCGCGACCGATGAAGTCGGCGATGTAGTGGACCATCGAGCGCGTCTCGGGGCGGCTGGTGACCTCGAGCGCCTTGAGCGCCGCGATGCAGCCGAGCTCGGCGCCGCCGAACGTGGAGATGTGGCCGAAGCCGTCCTCGTTGAGCCACCCGGCACAGCGCTCGCTGACGAGAACGGCCGCGATCGGGTACATGCCGCCGGAGATGCCCTTGCCCGTCACCATGATGTCGGGCTCGATGCCGTGCTTGGTGATGCCCCACAGCTCCCCGGTGCGCATGAGTCCGGTCTGCACCTCGTCGGCGATGTAGAGGGCGTCGTACTTCTCGCAGAGCGCCTTGACGGCCTCGAGGTAACCCGGCTCGGGCAAGGGGAAGCCGTACGTGGCGGGGATGGTCTCCATGATGACGGCGGCGACGTCGCGGCCGCGCAGCGCGGCCTCCATCGCCTCGAGGTCGTTGAACGGCACGTGCGGGAAGTCCTCGGGCTGGTCGGAGAGGAACAGCTTCGAGAACCGGTCGTCCCCGGTGCCGACCGCCAGGCCGGTGTGACCGTGGTAGGCCTTCACGATCGAGACGATCTTGCGCTTCTGGGTCGCGTGCCGCGCCGTCTTGAGCGCGATGTCGATCGCCTCGCCGCCGCCCGAGCCGTAGATCACCTTCGTCAGGTTGGCCGGCGCTGAGGACACCAGCGCCTCGGCCAGCGCCGTGCGCGCGAGCGAGGGGAAGTGGTGGTTGCCGATGTCGAAGTGCTGCATCGCGACGGTGATCGCCTGCACCACCTCGACGTTGCGGTGGCCGAGGTTGTAGGTGCCGCCGTTGAGGTGGACGTCGATGAGCCGCTTGCCGCTCACGTCGTAGATGAAGTAGTCCTCGCGCCGGTCGATCACCAGCGGGACGCCGGACTCCGACCAAAACGAGGTCTTGTCCGGATTCCAGAACTCCTTGCTCTTCTCGAGCACCTCCGCCTTGCTGGCGAAGGAGAAGAAGCCGTAGTCGAGCGCGGTCTCCTCGGACATGGACACCTCCCGCTGGCGACGTTCGCTCACGACTGAGCATACCGATAGAGCAGACCAAAACAAGACCGGGAAGCCGGCAGACTCAGCCGCGCCCTGCTTCATGCCACCCCGTCGGGCCGGATTCGGTCCCTTTTGTGCGCGACATCGGCCCATTGCTCGGCATACCCGACAGACCCGGACATGTGTGACATGCAGGTAAACGGTTCGCCGATTCCCTTGATTCGGTACGCCGGTGGCCCCATACTCCGGGGCAAGCCTGTGAGCCAGGTCACGTCCGGGACCACCGGCCGATCGTTCCTCCGAGTCCGCCCAGCGCACCCCCAGAACGAAGGGACGCCGCACCCGTGACCAACGAAACGCACGACGCCAGTTCTGACGCGATCGAGGCCTCACTGGCACCGATTGCCGGGCCCCGCCAGCCGCAACGGCTCAAGACCGGCGCCGTCGGGATCTTCGCGGTCCTGTTCATGGCGCTCGCCAACGCGGCCCCCATCACCGCCATGACCGGCAACGTCCCGATCGCCATCGGCTACGGCAACGGCATCGGAGCCCCTGCGGGCTACCTCGTGGCGACGGTCGTGCTGACCATCTTCACGGTCGGCTTCGTGTCGATGGCCAAGCACATCACCACGACCGGAACCTTTCTGGGCTTCACCTCGCACGGCCTCGGTCAGGTGTGGGGCATGGCGAGCGGGCTGCTCGCGACGCTGGCTTACGTCGTCTTCGAGGGGTCCCTCGTCGGGATCTTCGCCTCGTTCGCGCGCGGCTTCGTCATCCAGGTCGGTGGACCGGACCTCTCGTGGCTCTGGTACGCCCTGCTGTGCGTCGTGGTCGTCGCTGTCCTCGGCTACTACGACGTCGAGATCTCCGGCCGGGTGCTCGGCATCTTCCTCATCACCGAGGTCCTGATGCTCGTCGCCTTCGATCTCTGGACCGTCTTCGACCACCCGGCCGGCTGGGTGCCCGAGGCGCTCAACCCGGCCAACGCGTTCAAGGCCGCACCGACAAGCGCTGACGGCGCGATCGTCGGCAGCGCCGGTATCGGCCTGTTCTTCGCGTTCTGGTCGTGGATCGGCTACGAGACCACGGCCGTCTACGGCGAGGAGTCCAAGGAGCCGCGCCGCATCATCCCGCGCGCGACGCTGATCGCGGTGGTGCTCCTCGGGATCGGATACACCCTCACCTCCTGGATGTCGGTGGTCGCCAACGGACCGTCGAAGGCGATCGACGTCTCGCGCAGCGCCAACCCCTTCGACCTCTTCCTCGTGCCCGTCCAGAACTACTTCGGAACCTTCGGTCACGACCTCTACCAGCTGCTCACCGTCACCGGATCGTTCGCCTGCGCTCTCGCCTTCCACAACGCGGCGTCCCGGTACATCTACGCCCTCGGCCGGGAGGGTCTGAGCGACACGCTCAGCCGGACCATCGGCGCGACACACGGCAAGCACAAGTCGCCGCACATCGCGTCGCTGCTGCAGAGCCTTGTCACGCTGCTGATCGTGCTGGGCTTCTACTTCTTCGTGAAGCCGGCCGACCCGAGCCAGGACGTGGCCTACCTCTACCTCTACGGCCTGCTCTCGATCCTGGGCACGTTGGCGATCCTCATCGTCATCGCGGTGTGCTCCATCGCGGTCGTCGTCTACTTCCATGTGGGCCACAACCACCCGGAGACGAAGAGCTGGTGGAACACCTTCCTGGCGCCGATCATCGGCTTCCTGGGCATCTCGGGCGTGATCTGGCTGCTGCTGCAGAACATCAGCTTTGCCGCTGGTGCCGCCGCCGACAGCCTGGTGTTCAAGTGGACTCCGTGGATCGTCCTCGCGGTCTATGTGTTCGGACTCGTGTTCGCGCTGATCCTGCGCTCCACGAACCGGGCGAAGTACGACCTCATCGGCCGCACCGTGCTCGAAGAGGCGCACGAACGCGTCGACGCCTGACCGAACCCGGTTCCGGGGTGTGCGACCGCGTCGTGCGGTCTCACACCCCGGAACCATGACGGCCTGACCACACAGGTGGGAGCCTTCTGACGTGAGCGACAACCCGATCGCCCCAGCGTCGTTGGCCTGGGGGCCCGACCCCGACGGCGACCCGGCGAGACTGACTTACACGTTCGGCGGCGCGGCGGCGGTGGCGTCACTGCGGCCCGGTACTGTCCTGTCCACATGGACGTTCGACTGCTTCGGCGGGCGCGTGCGCTCCTCGTCCGACCTCGCCAGCCAGGTGTGCGACCCGCGTCAGCTCAACCCGCAGACCGGCCCCTTCTACATCGAGGGCGCCGAGCCCGGAGACACCCTCGCCGTGCACTTCCTCTCGATCGAGCCCCGCGAGGCCTGGGGCGTCAGCGCCACGGTGCCGTTCTTCGGAGCGCTCACCTCCACGCCGACGACCGCCACGCTGCAGCGCGCCCTCGAGGAGCGCACCTGGATCTATGAGATCGACCGGGCCGGGCGCCAGGTCCACTACAGCGCCCGAGACACGTCGTTCTCTGCCGCCCTGCCGCTCGACCCCATGCACGGCACCGTCGGTGTCGCACCTGCCCTCGGCGAGGTTCGCTCGTCGCTCGCCCCTGGCGACTGGGGCGGCAACATGGACACCCCCGAGATGCGCGCCGGTGTGACCTGCTACCTCGGGGTGAACGTCGAGGGAGCGATGTTCAGCTTCGGCGACGGCCACGCGCGCCAGGGCGAGGGGGAGACGTGCGGTGTCGCGGTCGAGTGCGCGATGGACTCCGTCGTCATCATCGACCTCATCAAGGGGATGCACACACCCTGGCCGCGGCTCGAGAGCGACCACGAGATCATGACCACCGGCTCGACCAAGCCGCTCGAGGATGCGTTCCGCATCTCCCACCAGCAGATGACGCACTGGGTGTCCGTGCTCACCGGGATGTCCGACCTCGACAGCTACCAGCTGGTCTCGCAAGCCTCGCTCTCACCCGTGGCCAACGTCGTCGACACGGTCTACACGATGGTGTGCAAGCTGCCCAAGTCCGTGCTCGGACCGGTCGAACCGATGAACGGCATGCACGCAAGGCTGCGTCGTCAGGCCGCGACGTACGCCGGAGGCACCCCGTGAAGGTGACGCGAATGGAGATCGACCTCGACCTCGCGCTCCGGATGGCGGCGACGGCGACAGCGCGTGCGACCGAGCTCGGAGCCCTCGTGTCGGTCGCAGTCGTCGACGCCGGCGGGCACCTCGTGGCGTTCCTCCGCATGGACGGAGCCGAGATCGCGGGTCCCGTCCTCGCTCGCGACAAGGCCTACACCGCTGTCGCCCACAGGTGCCCCACCGCGGAGCTGACCGAGCTGATCTCGCCCGGAGCCGCGCTCGCGGGGATGAACTCCGCCGACGGCGGTCGCTACATCGCCTTCGGCGGCGGGGTCCCGTTCTGGTCGGGCGACCGAGTCGTCGGTGGCGTCGGCGTCAGCGGAGGCACCGCGGAGCAGGACGTCGACGCCGCTCGCTGTGCGCTCGCGCTCTGGACCTCGGTGGAGGCGGGGTCATGACCATCGGCCGGTTCCGCTTCATGGACGCTCAGCGCGTCAACCTCGACGGGTTCGCCGTCGAGGACGCGGAGCTCGGTCTGGTCGCGTTCGCCTCGCCGCACGACCCCGCACCGTCGCTCGTCGTCGTGGACGGACGCGTGGTCGAGATGGACGGTCGCAGCGAGACCGACTTCGACGTGATCGACGAGTTCGTGGCACGGCACGGGCTCGACCTGTCCGTCGCCGACGAGGCCATGGCGATCGACGACATCGCCTACGCGCGGCTGGTCGTCGACCCGAACGTCCCGCGCTCGGAGGTCGTCGGGCTCGCATCGGGCATGACCCCCGCGAAGCTGGCCCGAGCACTGACCCACCTCCGCCCGGCCGAGCTGGTCCTCGCGATGACCAAGGTGCGGGCCCGGCGTACGCCGAGCAACCAGGCGCACGTCACGAACAGGTCCGACGACCCGCTGCTGCTGGCGGCCGACGCAGCGACCGCTGCCGCGTTCGGGTTCCGCGAGATCGAGACGACCGTGCCAGTGCTCGGAGACGCACCCTCGAACGCCATCGCCGTCAGCATCGGTGCCGCGGTCGGATCGCCGGGCGTGCTCGTGCAGTGCTCGGTCGAGGAGGCGCTCGAGCTCGAGATGGGGATGCGCGGCCTGGTCTCCTACGCCGAGACGGTGTCGCTCTACGGCACCGAGCAGATCTTCGTCGACGGCGACGACACCCCCTGGTCGAAGGCGTTCCTGACGTCGGCGTACGCCAGCCGTGGCATCAAGATGCGGGTGACGTCAGGTGGCGGAGCCGAGGCACTCATGGGCGGCGCCGAGGGCTGCTCGATGTTCTACCTCGAGGCCCGCTGCGTCTCGCTGGCTCGGGCGATCGGCTCGCAAGGCGTGCAGAACGGCGGGATCGACTCGGCGTCGGTCGCAGGTGCGGTCCCGGGCGGCGTCCGATCCCTTATGGCAGAGAACCTCATGGTGATGCTCCGCAACCTCGAGGCCTGCACCGGCAACGACGCGTTGATGTCGGAGTCAGACGTGCGCCGCACCTCGCGGACGCATCCGATCTTCATCGCGGGGTCCGACTTCGTCTGCAGCGGCTTCGGATCGATCCAGCGCTACGACAACATGTTCGGGCCGAGCCAGTGGAACAGCGAGGACGTCGACGACTGGCTCGCCATGCAGCGCGACTGGGGTGTCGACGGTGGGCTTCGCACCGCCCAGGAGCAGGACGTGGCCCGGCTCCGCCGACGTGCGGCCGAGGCGGTGCGCGACGTCTACGCCTACTTGGGGCTCGGCGACTTCGACGAGTCGTGGCTCGAGCAGGCGGTCGACGCCGCTGGCTCGAAGGACGTGCCGGCCGCCGACCTCATGACTCCGCTGTCGGCCGCGCGGATCATCCGCGACACCGGCATCTCGATGCTCGATGTCGCGACCGCGCTCGACGCGTGCGGCTACGACGTCGAGGCCGAGCGGCTCCTGCTGATGCTGCGCGCACGGATCGACGGCGACTACCTGCAGACAGCCGCGATCTTCACCGAGGAGATGCAGGTCCTCTCGCTCGTCACTGATCCCAACGACTACGCCGGACCCGGGACGGGTTACTCACCCACGGTCGAGCGCCAGCGGGAGATCGACGCGATACGTCAGCAGAGGTCGGTCGCCGATCTCCGCGCGGAACAGGCCGATCTGCGCGACGATTCACTACGCCTCGTCGGGCCAGCCGCCTCCGGCAACGACCCGCGGGAAGTCACCATCGGGGTGTCCGCCGCCGTGGGCCGCGCGCTGTGGGTGTCGCTGTCGGGGCTGACCGTCGTCGATATCCTCGATGAGCTCCTCGCCGGCCTCGAGGAGGAGGGCGCGGTGGGCCGTATCGTTCGCGTCAACGACAGTGTCGACCTCGGCGCGATCGGGCTCACGGCCGCGAGGCTCTCCGGCTCGGGCATCGCGATCGGGCTGCAGGCCAAGGGCACGGCGCTGATCACGCGACGGGACCTCTCACCGCTCGCCAACCTCGAGCTCTACAGCGTCGCCCCGACCGTGACGCGCGAGCTGTACCGTCAACTCGGTGTCAACGCGGCGCGCCACGCGAAGGGGGCGACGCCCGAGCCCACGCGCAACCCCTACTCCGAGCAGGCGATCGAGGCGAGGTACCACACGAAGGTGGTGTCCCTCGTCGCGATCGAACGCTCCTGCGTCGACCCCTCGCTCGCGCCGGAGGACCTGGCCCTGGCAGAGGCACGGTCATGACCCGGGCGCGCTCGGGCAACGACTCAGCAGATCTCACCCTCGACGCGCTCCGCCGTGGCGGTCTCGTGGCCGACGACGTGCGTATCCATCCCGACACCTTGGAGCACCAGGCGACGGTCGCCGAGGCCCACAGCAACCCGCAGCTCGCCGCAAACCTGCGACGCGCAGCCGAGCTCACCAGCCTGCCGGACGAGGAGGTGCTCGCCATCTACGAAGCACTGCGCCCGCGCCGGTCCACGCGCGGGGAGCTCGACGCGCTGGCGGAGTCGCTCGAGTCCCGCGGCCTCACGATCAACGCCGCGCTGCTGCGCGAGGCCGCCGCGGTCTACTCCCGGCGCGGCATGCTCCGGTGAGGTGGGTGGCTGGCATCGACGTCGGAAACGCGACGACGGAGATCGTCCTCGCCGACATCTCCGCCCGGCGTCCGGTCCCGCTCGCCTGGGACAGGACGCCCACCCGCGGAGTCAAGGGTTCCGAGGCCTCAGTGGCCGGCGCCGTCGATCTGCTGCACCGCATCGAGCGCACGACCGGAGTGGCTGCCGACCTCCTCGTGATGGCGCCGCAGCGCCCTGTCCGCACGGTGTCCGCCGTGGTGAGCGACCCTGCGCCAGACACCGGACGACTCGTTCGCCTGTCCGCGGGCCGGGCTACGCCCTCCGGCCGCGGTTACGGCGTCGGGCAGCCGATCGCGGTCGAGCGGAGTCCGGACCCCTCGATCGGCCCGGTCGTGCTCGTGGCGTCCGACCCGCTCGGCTTCCGGGCGACCAGCCGTCAGGTGCAGGCGTGGGTCCACTCCGGGGCCGAGGTCGTCGGCGTGCTGCTGGCCGGCGACGAGGCCGTCCTCGTGTCCCGGCGGTTGCAGGTCGTCGTCCCGGTGGTCGACCAGGCCGACACCGCGCTGGCGCTCGCGTCCTCGGCGGTGGCCCTGGAGGTGGGTGAGGACGGCCGTCCGGTCCGCCTCCTGGCCGACCCGGTGCGCCTGGCGGCGTCGCTCGGCTTGGGACCGGAGGAGCACGCTCATGCCGAGGCGCTCGCGCGCACGGTCCGCGGCCTTCGCGACGTCGCGATCGCGGTCCTCGCCCGCCCGGTCGAGCGGGTCCCCGCGCAGACCGCGCAGGCCTGGGTGGAGGACTCCGACGGGCGCCACGACCTCCTGGAGGTGCTGCGCGCAGGGGACCTCAGGACGTGGGAGTCGGTCCGCTCGCTGGCGCTGCCCGCCGCCGACGGCGCGCTGGTGTCGACGGCGGTCGAGGACCTGTGGGCCGTCGACCTCACGGCCCTAATCCGGGACGCGGTCCTGCGCCCCGACACCGCCCAGGCCCACGCGATCGCCCTCGCCACGATGTCCGCCGACGACTCGGGTGACGTGCACGCCCAGGCCGGCTGGGCCACCTCGTGGTCGGGCCGACCGGTGCGCACGGTGGACCGGGAGTCCGATGCCGCCCGCGCCGGGGCGCTGAGCACGCCGGGTGCGGATCCCGGCGCCTGGGTCGTCGACGTCGGCGGCGGCACGATCGACGTCGTACGCCCCGACGGGTCGGCCCGGGTGCTTGCCGGGGCGGGCGACCTGCTGACCGCGGCGACCGCAGCGCTACTGGAGGTACCGAACGGCCAGGCCGAGTGGGTCAAGCGGGGTCCCAGCGCCCGCGTCGAGGCGCCTCACGTGCTGGTCGCGGAGGACGGGACGCGACGTTTTCTCGACGTCGCGGCGGCGGCCGGCTCGGTCGGGTGGCTGGTCGTGCCCGGACCGGCCGGGGCGCTGCCGTTCCACCGGAACCTGACCCCCAGCGAGTGGCGGTCGCTTCGCCTCCGGCTCAAGCGCGCGGTGCTCGGCGACAACATGGCGCGCGGTGCCGCCGGCGACGTCGAGGGAGACGTCATCGTCGTGGGCGGGCCGGCCGGAGACGATGAGGTGCTCGACTGCGTGGCGCGCGCGCTCCCCGGCGCCGTGCCGGGCCGCGGCGACGTCGCGGGCCTGTTGGGACACCGGTGGGCCGTCGCGTGGGGCCTGGTCACCATCGCGGCCTCCGGGAATGAGGGCCGAGCCCGAGGTGCGCCTTCTGCCGAGCCTCAGACATGATCGGCCACGACCCCGTGCGGTTCCCGGAGGTGGCCCCCGGCATTGAGTGGGTCGTGAGCGACGATCCCGGGCAGCTGGTCGTGGAAGAACACCTGGGACAGCAGTTCGCGACGTGAGCGGGTGTCCGTCTTCGCGAAGACGGCCTTGAGATGGTCCTGGACGGTCCACGACGAGATCACGAGACGCTCGGCGATCGCAGCGGTGTCGAGCCCCCGAGCGACGAGCGTGGCGACCTCCCGCTCGCGCGCGGTCAGCCCGAAGGCCTCCAGGCGCAACGGAACCGCGTAGTCCGCGTCTGCACGTTGCACCACGATCGCCACCCGTCCGTCGGTGCCGCCGCCGGGCAGCGATCCGTACAAGGTCAGCCAGCCGGACGACGTGGGCGCGTGCAACGGCGGAGCCGGCCTCCCGACCCTGCCCTGGCGACGCACCTCCGCGGCGATGCTGAGCACCGCCGCCGGGACGTTGCGGTGAGCCGGGTCCTCGAGGATCAGCAGCGTCAGGAGCGCGTCCGCGGCAGGTGTGGTGAGCTCGACGTCGTCGTGCGCATCGAGGACGAGCAGACCCGGCGCGCGATCCTCGTCAGCGCGTCGCGCGGCGTCGACGCGGTAGGAGCTCCGCAGGGCCTCGGCCACCGGGCGCGAGAGCCGAGCCAGGAGTCGCGCCTCGTCAGGGGTGAAGTCACCGGTCCTCTCCGTCCGGTGCAGGACGACGCAGCCCCAGGCCCGCGCGCGCGTGACCATGGCCGCGCGCATCTCGTACGGGGTGCCGATCGGCCGGAGGTACTCGACGTAGCGCGCACTGCGCTCCGGCCGGCCGCGGGTCGTCTCGCTCAGCACACCCACCGGCGTACGCCGGGCCGCGAGAGCGGCGAAGGTGTTCACGTCGTCTCGCAGGTACTCGCTGGTGACGACCGCGCCGGCGGCCATCGCCTCGGTCTCGGGGGTGAGGAAGCCACCTGTCATCAGCTCCACCGGGTTCGCCGACGTGAGCAGGCGCGTGTCGGGGTCGAGGCCGTGCCAGCAGAAGGCGTCCACAGGAAGCGCGCGCCGCATCCGGGCCGCCAGCTCCGCGTGCAGCTCGCCGTAGGGCAGTCCGCGGGCGCCGAGGCGCTCGACCTCGGCCACGAGGTGGTCCCCGCTCCACTTCTCCACGACGTCATGGTGACGCTCACGACGGCGGGGGGTGCCCACATGCAGGAAAGATCCCAGATCAGCAGGGATGCGCGACCACGTCCCGCTGGCGGACCGTGTGACCGGAGCCGAATCCTCGGCGCCGCACCCACCAGGAGGACGCCGCCATGTCGGTCGACATCAACGACACCGAGCTCGCCACCCAGACCCTGTGCTTCGCCGCGCCGCTGCTGCCCGGGACGTCATCGCGCGACCGTGAGGAGATGCTCTCCTGCACGCATGGTGCGCGCAGCGAGGAGCACTCGGCCTCCCGTCGCCGCCACGGCATCAGCCGCGAGTCGGTCTGGATCCAGAGCACACCCGCCGGGGACGTCGCGGTGGCCCTCATCGAGTCGGCCGATCTGTCCAACGCCCTGCTCGGTCTCGCGACCTCGGAGGAGCCCTTCGACGTCTGGTTCCGCGAGCACCTGCTGGCAGTTCACGGGATGGACCTGAGCGCCGGCATGTCACTGCCGGAGCAGGTGCTGAACTACGGTGGCTGACCGGTGATGGCACGATCGCGTCGCGGGGAGCGCGTCTCGGCTATCGCCTGAGCGATTCAGGGGTAGCCCTCGCGTCGTCAGGAGTCCTCATGGCCATGCCGCTCGATCCCCCCGAGCGGCATGCGCCGGGGGCGTCGACACGGCGGCCCCGGCTCGTGGTCGCGTACGGCGTCATGCCCGCCCATGCGTTGCTGCGCGCCGAGGCTGCGCGATGGCATCAGGTGTCGCCTGCACACATCGTTCTGGTCCATGAGTGCCCCCGGTGCGGCAGCGACGCGCACGGGCGGCCGCGCCTCGTCGCCACGGCGGCGGTCCGGCGGCCGGCGTACGTCAGCCTCGCCCGCGCTGGAGACCTGTCGGTGGTCGCCATCACCGACGCAGGCCCGGTCGGAGTCGACGTCGAGGCCGAGGGCGCGGCCGACTTCGCGGGCTTCGAGGACGTCGCCCTTCACCCGGGCGAGCGTGCCACGACCCCGGTCGGCCCGACGCGCGTCTGGGTGCGCAAGGAGGCGCTGCTCAAGGCTTACGGGCTCGGACTCGCCGTCGACCCGAGCGACGTCGGGCTCGACGACGACGGGCTCGCGACGTGGGACTCCCCCCACCGGTCGCCAGGGGCGGTGTGGCTGCGCGACCTCGCCGTGCCCGGCCACGTCATGGCCGTCGCCGTCCTCCCCCTCGCGGAGCATGACGTCGCGGGCCTGTCGGCCACGATCAGACCGGCATCGACGTGATCAACGGGCGCGAGGCACCGACCCATCGGCCGCCGGCAGGCCGGGCAGACGACGCTGGCGCAACCAGGCGTCGAAGAGGTCGGCCAGCGGCTCACCCGCGACCTCGGCGGCGAGGGACTCGAACATTGCACTGGTGACCGAGCCGTAGCGGTTGCGCTCGACCCAGACCCGCAGCAGCGAGAAGAACATGTCCTCGCCCACCGTGAGCCGCAGCGCGTGCAGCAGCAGCGCACCGCGCTTGTAGACCCGGTCGTCGAACATCAGGTCCGGACCGGGGTCGGCGAGCAGCAGGTCCTGCGGCTTGGTGGCGAGCTTGCTCCAGTGGTCGCGCGCCCGCGCGTCCGCGGAGCGGCTCCCTGACTCCTCCGACCACAGCCACTCGCAGTAGCAGGCGAAGCCCTCGTGCAGCCAGATGTCACGCCAGGACGACAACGTGAGGGCGTTGCCGAACCACTGGTGCGACAGTTCGTGCGCGACGAGGCGCACGTTGTCCCACTCGGAGCTCAGGAAGTTGGACCCGAAGGTCGACATGCCCTGTGCTTCCAAGGGAATCTCGAGATGGTCGTCGGTGATCACCACGGTGTAGGCAGCGAACGGGTACGGCCCGAACAGCCGGGCGTAGAACTCCAGCATCGCGGGCTGCTGACCGAACGCGGAGTCGTAGCGGCTGAGCAGCCGGTGCGGGAGCAGCGCGCTCATGGGGACCGACGACCCGCCGACAGGATGCACCATGTAGCGGCCGATCTGCACCGTGGCGAGATACGTCGCCATCGGCTCGCGCTGCTCGTAGACCCACGTGGTGGTGCTGGCCGAGCGCCACTGGCTCGTGCACACGCCGTTCGCCACGACGTGGTACGCGTTCGGCGCCGTCAGCTCGATCCGGTAGGTCGCCTTGTCGTCCGGGCGGTCGTTGCACGGGAACCAGGAGGGCGCCCCGTTGGTCTGGCCGGCGACGAGCACGCCGTCGGCGAGCTCCTCCCAGCCGCACTCGTCGTCGCCGTCGGGCACGGGTCGCGGTTGCCCGTTGTAGGCCACCACGACACGAAAGGCCGCGCCAGCCTCGATCGGGCGCCTGGGTCGCACGAGCAGGTGCTGCGGTTTCGTGACGAACCGTGCCCCGGCACCGTCGACGGTGACCTTCGTGACCCGCAGCCCGGAGAGGTCGAGCCGCAGCTCACTCAGGTCGCTCGCGGCCTCGGCGGACAGCACCGCCTTCCCACGCAGCTGGTTGGAGTCGACGTGGTAGGACAGGGCCAGGTCGTAGTGCGCCACGGCGTACGAACGGTCACCCCGGCGAGGGAAGTACTCCTGCACCTTCACGCGTCATCCTCGGTGTCGGTCTGTTGCCACGCACCGATCGGGTTGCCGATCCACCGGGACTTGTCGGGCACGAACTCCCCGCGCATCACGAGCGACCCCGGTCCGACGGTCGCGTGCCGACCCAGGGTCGCCGCGGGGAGGATCACGCTGTTGGGACCGAGCGTCGCGCCCGTCCGCAGCGTGACGGTGTCCATGCTCAGGACCCGGTCGTGGAACAGGTGGGTCTGGACGACGCAGCCCTGGTTGACGGTGGCTCCTGCCTGAAGGTGGATGAGGTCGGCCTCGGGGAGCCAGTACGTCTCGCACCACACCCCGCGCCCGATCCTCGCACCCAACGATCGCAGCCAGAGGTTCAGGACCGGCGTGCCGGTCGCGGGGCGGGCGAACCACGGGGCGGCCACCGACTCGACGAAGGTGTCGGCCAGCTCGTTGCGCCACACGAACGTGCTCCAGAGCGGGTGGTCGCCGACGCGGAGCCGTCCGACCAGCACCCACTTGGCGATCGTCGTCACGACCGCGGCCACCGTCGCGGCCGAGATCACGACCAGCCCGCTCAGCAGCGCCGCGGCCCACCAGCCGTGCGCTGACGCGAGCGCAGCCAGGGCGACGACGACACCGAGCCCGACCGCGACCCCGACCATGACCGGGACCAGGCGGCACAGCTCGACCAGAGCCCGCGCGACCACCAGGCGGGTGGGCGGGTCGTAGGTGAGTCGCCGGTCGACCTTCTGCTCCACCCGGCGCAGCTTGGTCGGAGGGCTGCCCAGCCAGGACGTGCCGGCCTTCGCCTTCGTCCGACGCGGGGCGGCGGACAGGACTGCGACCAGCCCCCTCTTGGGGACCTTGCGGCCTGGAGCGGCCATCCCGGAGTTGCCCACGAACGCGTGCTTGCCGATCTCCACGTGCTCCACGCGAAGCCAGCCGCCGCCCAGCTCATAGCTTCCGAGCAGGGTGTCGTCGGCGAGGAAGGCCCCCTCCCGCACCGCCGTCAGCTTGGGGATCAGCAGCACCGTCGACGCCTCGACCCGCGGCCCGACGTCCGCCCCGAGCGCCCGCAGCCAGGCCGGCGTCAGCGAGCTGGAGTAGAGCGGGAAGAGCCAGGTGCGCGCCTCGTCGAGGACGCGCAGCGTCGCCCACGCCTGCCAGGCGCGCAGCCCGTGCACCGGGTGGGCGCCGGGCGCGAGGCCGAGCCCGAGCAGCCGCACCGTGAGCCAGATCAGCAGGGCGAGCACGAGCAGGCCGACGACGGTGGCGATCGGCAACCAGGCCAGGCTGCGCACGGCCGCGGTCGACACCGAGCCGGCGTCCTTCAGGTGCGGTGCCACGACGGCGAGGACCACGAGGATGGCGATCCCGGGCAACGCGGAGATCATGACCGCGACCGCGGCGTACCCCAGCACCCACACCGGACGGTTGCGCGGCCGCTCGTCCCACGGTCCCCGGGCAGCCTTGCGCCGCCCGGCCGGCGCCCCCGACCACAGCTCTCCGCGCGGAACCTCGCCGAAGACCGCTGATCCCGGCGCGATCTCCGCGTCGGCGCCGACGACCGCGCCCGGGCCGAGGGTGCTGCGCGCGCCGATGCGGGCGTCAGGACCGATCTCGACGGCGCCGACACGCAGCAGGTCACCGTCGAGCCAGTGCCCCGACAGGTCGACCTCGGGCTCGACCGAGCAGCCGTCGCCGAGGACGAGGTGGCCCGTGACGGGTGGAATCGAGTGCAGGTCGACGTGGCGGCCCACGTGCGCGCCGAGCAGCCGCGCGTAGAGCCGCATCAGCGGCGCGCCCGCGAGGTTGGCGGCGCCGAGCTCGTCGGCGAGCCGCTCGGCGAGCCAGACCCGTATGTGCACGTTGCCACCGCGGGGGTAGGTGCCCGTGCCCACCCCGGCGAGGATCGCGCGGGCCCCCACGGCGGTGAGCAGCATCCGGCCGGGGGCGGACACCAGCAGCAGCCAGGCCGCCACCACCACGACCCAGGGCGCGGTCGGCAGCCAGCCGACCCCGAACCACTGGGCGGCCACCGTCGTCCCGAGCGCGGCCCAGGTCAGCCACCGCAGCCCGGTGATGGTGCGCAGGGGCACGGTCAGAAGCATCTGTGCGACCTGAGAGCGACGGGACACCGGACGGACCGTGCGGTCGATGTACGCCGCGGGGGTCGCGAGCTCGTCCAGCGCCACGGCGAGGTCGCCGATCCGGGGGTGGTCGTAGACGTCGGCGACGGTGACCTCGGGGTACGTCGCGCGCAGCCGCGACACGAGCTGGGCCGCCGCGAGGCTGCCGCCGCCGAGGTCGAAGAAGTCGTCCTCGGCCCCGGTGACGGTGGCGCCGAGGATCTCGACCCAGATGTCCTGCAGCTCCCCGGCCGTCCCCTCGAGCCGCGTCGATTCGCCGGTCTCGACGGCGGCAAGGGGCCAGGGCAGCGCGTCGCGGTCGATCTTGCCCGAGGTGCGGGTCGGGAGGGTGTCGACCTGCGCGAGCCGCGGGACGAGCGCCGCCGGCATCGTGGCCCGCAAGGTCGCGAGTGCGGCCGCGGCGTCGAAGTCCTCGGTGGCGGCGACGTACCCGACGAGCAGCGCGTTGCCCGAGCCGGTTCGTCGTACCGCTGCCGCTGCTCCCGTCACTCCGGGCAGCGCCAGCAGGGCGCTGTCGATCTCGCCGAGCTCGATGCGCCGGCCGCCGACCTTGACCTGGTCGTCGGCGCGGCCGAGGAAGAGCAGCCCCTCCTCCTCGTAGCGGACGAGGTCACCGCTGCGGTAGGCGCGCTTCCAGCCCAGCGTGGGCATCGGCGCGTACTTCTCCGCGTCCTTCGCGGGGTCGAGGTAGCGGGCCAGACCGACGCCGCCGATGATCAGCTCGCCGGTGCTGCCCGGCTCGACCTGGATGCCGGCCTCGTCGACCACGGCGAGGTCCCAGCCGTCCAGCGGCATCCCGATGGGCACCGGCGGCTCTCCCGTCAGCCGCGCACCGCACGCGACGACCGTGGCCTCGGTCGGGCCGTAGGTGTTCCAGACCTCCCGGTCGTCCTCGACCAGCCGGGCCGCCAGCTCGGGAGGGCAGGCCTCCCCGCCGAGGATGAGCAGCCGGACCGCGGCGAGCGCGTCGGCAGGCCAGAGCGCCACGAGCGTCGGCACGGTCGAGACCACCGTGACGTCGTTGGCGACCAGCCACGGGCCGAGCTCCATGCCGCTGCGGACGAGCGAGCGGGGCGCCGGCACCAGGCACGCGCCGTAGCGCCACGCCAGCCACATCTCCTCGCACGACGCGTCGAACGCCACCGACAGCCCGGCCATCACGCGGTCACCGGGCCCGAGCGGCTCCTCCTGCAGGAACAGGCGGGACTCGGCATCGACGAACGCCGCGGCGCTGCGGTGCGACACCGCCACCCCCTTCGGCGCACCGGTCGAGCCGGACGTGAAGATGACCCACGCGTCGTCGGACGTGGTCGGACCGGTGCCGTCGGCGACCGGCGGCTTCGTGCGACGGACGGTCAGCTCGAGGTCGTCGCTCAGCACGGCGGCGACGTCCGCCTCGCCGAACACGGTGCGGGCCCGTTCGTCCGGGTCGTCGGCATCGACCGGCACGTAGGCCGCGCCGGCCAGCAGCGTGCCGGCGATCGCGACGTAGAGGTCGGTCGTGCCCGAGCGGATGCGGACCCCGACCTTGTCGCCCGGCCCGACGCCGGCGGCGTGCAGCTCCTCGGCAACCTCCTCGGCCGTGTCGAGGAACTCCTCGTAGGTCAGGACCTGCGCCCCGTTGTCGAGCGCCGGCTCGTCCGGGTGGTCCGACGCGGTCTGCCGCAGCACGTCGACGAGGGTCCGCGGCGGGGCGGCCAGCGGACCACGCAGCAGAGTCATGCCCCCAGTCTCTCGGACCGCGTGCCTGTCGGACGACCGACGCACGGAGGTGGCGGGAATTGCGCCCGTTCACGATCGTCGTTCTGAGGCGACAGACCCGTCGGCCCGGAGCCGAGGTCTCCGGACCGACGGGCGGCCTGGCGCGGTCAGTACACCGGGAAGGCACCCACTTCTCGACCTGCATCGCCAGTGGATGCGCCGGACGACGAGACGTCGTCGGCACCGGTCGGCGGGAGGTGGACCACTCCGTCGACGTCGACGGTCGGCAGCAGCCGGTCCAGCCATCCGGGCAGCCACCAGTTGGCCCGCCCCAGCAGGTGCATCGTGGCCGGCACCAGGACCATGCGCACGATCGTGGCGTCGACGAGGACCGCCGTGGCCAGACCCAGGCCCAGCATCTTCGACGCGGGGTCGTCGTCGAACACGAAGCCCATGAACACGCAGATCATGATGAGCGCCGCGGAGGTGATCACCCGCGCCGACGACGCGATGCCGCGGATCACGGCCGTGTCGCTGTCGCCGATGCGCACGTACTCCTCGCGCACGCGGGAGAGCAGGAACACCTCGTAGTCCATCGACAGGCCGAACAGCACCGCGAACATGAACATCGGGATGAACGGGATGACCGGCACGGTGGACTGCAGGCCGATGAGGTCCATGCCCCAGCCGCGCTGGAAGACCGCGACGATGACGCCGTATGCAGCGCCGAGGCTCAGCAGGGTCATGGCACCGGCCTTGAGCGGCACGAGCACCGACCGGAACACGAGCATGAGGAGCACGAACGACATGAGGATGACGGCGCCGATGAACAGCGGCAGCCGGTCGCGCACCTTCTGACCGATGTCGGCCCAGCTCGCTGTCTGGCCACCGATGTGGGCCTGCGCCGTCGTGCCGGCGAGGGCCTGCGGGAAGGCGCTGTCGCGCAGCCGAGCGATGGTCGCGACGGTGGCGGCGTCCTGGGGTGCGGTGGCAGGGAAGGCCAGCATCGTGGCCACGTGCGTGCCCGTGATCACCGCAGGTTCGGTCACCGAGGCGACACCGGGGTCGGCTGCGATCGCGTCGCGCAGCGGGGTCAGTACGTCGGCGTCGCCGGCGGTGTCCACGACCACGACGAGCGGGCCGTTGATGCCGAGGCCGAAGCCCTGTGCGACGAGGTCGTAGGCAACACGTTCGGAGCGCGAGGGAGGCAGCGAGCCCTCGTCCGGGAACCCGAGCCGCATCGACAACGCGGGGGCGGTCATGGCGAGCAGCCCGGCCGTGGTGCCGATGAGGTAGGCCCACGAGTGGCGCGAGACGTGCGTGCCCCACCGCATCCAGCGACGGCTCACCGGGTGGTCATCGGTGGCGACGACGTCGCGGTGCCCGCGGCGGTTGATCCGCTGCCCTGCCAGGCCGAGGAAGGCCGGCAGCAGCGTGAGAGATGCCAGCACCATCACCAGGACGATCGCTGACGTCGCGACGCCTGCGGCCGTCATGAACGGGATGCCCGCGAAGGCCATGCCGAGGACCGCGATGACCACGGTGCCGCCGGCGAAGAGCACGGCCTGCCCCGCGGTGGCCAGCGCGCGTCCCGCGGCCTCGGGCACCGACAGCCCCAGGGCGAGGAACTCGCGGTGCCGTGTCACCAGGAAGAGCGCGTAGTCGATGCCCACGCCGAGGGCGATCATGCTGGCCACCTGCGGCGCCCACGACGGGATGTCGAAGACGAGGTTGATGAGCGACAGCGAGCTGATGCCCAGCGCGAGCCCGAACAGCGACAGCCCGATGGGCAGCCCCATCGCGATCATCGAGCCGAAGGCGAGCAGGAGGATGATCATCGCGGCCGCGATGCCGACGATCTCGCCGATGCCGGCCGCCGACTCCTCGAAGGTGAAGTACAGCTCGCCACCGGACTCCAGCCGGAGCGACGTGCGATCGCGCTCCTGCGCCACGACGCTCTTGAGCCTGTCGAGGTCCGCGGCCGAGAGGGACTCGGCGGTGGGGTACTGCAGCCGGATCAACCCCACGCGCCCGTCGGGCGAGACGGACTGGGTGGCGTCGACGACGTGCGGCATCGCCGCGAGGGCCGTCCGCACCTCGGCCAGCCGCGAGCTCGCGGCGGTCGAGCCGGTGAAGGTGGCGCCGTCGCTAGGCGGGGTCGCCACCACCTGGGCGGTGATTCCGGCGTTGTCGGAGCCGGTCGTCGCGAGCAGCTCGATCGCCGCCTGCGAGTCCAGCCCCGGCACCTCGAAGGAGTCCTTCATCGTCCGGCCCACCATTGCCGATCCGAGCACCACTCCCACGGAGAGCACCAGCCAGACCACGATCACCGTCCACGGACGACGCGCGGCGTAGCGCCCCCATCGATACAGCAACCCGCTCATGGCCTTCTCCTCGGTCCGGACTCCCGGTCGGCGCTCCGCCGATCTGCTCCCAGGCTCCTGCCACGCGATCGATGCCGGATCGGCCGCGACGCCCTGACTTCCCTCGGCCCGCGGTCGTAGACGGTCCTCGTCCACATGACCGATCCGTGGCACGTGCAGGTCACCTACGCTGCAGATGTGGCCAGTGCGAACCTGCGGACGTTGTGGGAGGAGCCAGCGGCTCCCGACCCGCCGACACGCGTGTGGCGCGACTGGTTGCTCGTGGGGGTGCTGCTGGTCGTCGCTCTGCTCGAAGGCCTGCTGCGCCCGGACGTCGTGTGGCGTCCCGTCGCGATCGCGCTGGCGGTGGTCACCATCGTCGCACTGCTGTGGCGGCGTACCCACCCGCTGCCCGTCGTCATCGTGGCGTTCGGGTCGATGCTCGCCGTCACCGCGGCCAGCATGCTCCTGGGTACGGCTTCGATCGGTCTCTACTCGGCCGCGTGCGTGCTGCTGCTGCCGTACTCGCTCACGCGGTGGGGCAGCGGACGGGCGATCGTGGCGGGCCTCGCGCTCATCGTCGTCGTGGGTGCCCTCGGGGTCGCGAGCAGCTACACCGCACCGGCCGACGCGATCGCCGCAACGGTGTTCCTGCTCTTCCCCGCCGTGCTCGGTGCATCGGTGCGCTACTGGGACACCGCGCACGAGCGCGACGTCGAACGTGCTCGGCTCCGCGAGCGCGAGCAGCTCGCCCGCGAGCTGCACGACACGGTGGCCCACCACGTCTCGGCGATGGCGATCCAGGCGCAGGCCGGCCGCGTGCTCGCCGACACTCGCCCCGACGCCGCAGTCACGGCGCTGCGGGTCATCGAGACCGAGGCCTCCCGGGCGCTCGCCGAGATGCGCGCCATGGTCGGGGCCCTGCGCGACGGCGAGGCCGCGGAGCTGGCGCCCCAGCGCGGCGTCGCCGACATCGCCCGGCTCGCCGACCTGCCTGCGGGTGACGCCCGGGTCGAGGTCGAGCTCGAGGGCGACCTCGACGAGCTGCGGCCCGCGGTGCAGTCGGCGCTGTACCGGCTGGCGCAGGAGTCGCTCACCAACGCGATCCGGCACGCTCGTCGCGCCACGCGCATCGACGTACGGGTCGTGGGCGATTCAGACTGCGTGCACCTCACGGTCTCCGATGACGGCGACCCGGCGCCAGCGGGGCGCACGTCGTACGGCTACGGCCTCGTCGGCATGAAGGAGCGTGCCACGCTGCTGGGCGGCACCTTCGCCGCCGGACCGAGCGCTCCCCGGGGGTGGACCGTCGATGCCATGCTGCCTCGCGGGACGACGGCGCGATGACGATCCGGGTGCTTCTCGCCGACGACCAGGAGCTGGTGCGCACCGGCCTGGCGATGATCCTCGACGCGCAGCCAGGCATCGAGGTCGTCGGCCAGGCCGCGGACGGGCGCCGCGCCGTCGCGATGGCCCGGGAGCTGCAGCCGGACGTCTGCCTCTTCGACATCCGCATGCCCGAGGTCGACGGCATCGAGGCGACACGCATCCTCGCCGGCCCCGACGTCGCACACCCACTCGCCGTTGTCGTCATCACCACCTTCGACCTCGACGAGTACGTGCACGGCGCGCTCAAGGCCGGTGCCCGCGGCTTCCTGCTCAAGGACTGCGGACCCGAGCTGCTCGTGCAGGCCATCCACGCGGCCGCCGACGGCGACGCGCTCATCGCGCCCGTGATCACGGCCCGGCTGCTCGACGAGTTCGCGCGCAGCGGCGCGTCGGCGCCACCACCGCAGCCGCAGGTACCGCTCACCGACCGCGAGGAGGAGGTGCTCGTCACGGTCGCGCGCGGTCGCACCAACGCCGAGATCGCCGACGAGCTGCACATCAGCCTCAGCACCGTGAAGACTCACCTGACGAACCTCACCAGCAAGCTCGGCGTCCGCAACCGCGTGGAGATGGCCATGTGGGCATACGAGACCGGGCGCATGCGGCCCTGACTCACGCCGCTCCCCCGACGCGACCCGGCCCGTGTTAGCAGGATCGCGTCGTGGGGAGCGCGTATCGGCTATCGCGCCGGCGGCGCATGGCTCGACCCGGTCGGCCCGTCACTGCCGAGTGGGAGGAACCCGGTGCACATGAGCCGCATCCACGCGATCGTCGCGCCGTCGGTCTCGTAGTACGCCTGCTGTTCGATGGTGAACTGGCCGTCCGGGCGATCGACCGTGAACCGGTACGCGACGCGCTCGAGGGACCCGATGCTGCCGGTCTCGACGGCGACGAGCTTGGTGATCCGTCGTGCTGGTTCGAACCATGTGCCCAGAATCGTCCCGTCGACGATCTCATCGACGTCGTTCGATTCCCAGAACCTGTTCGGCGTCATCGCTCGGAAGTCGACGTCGGCTCGCAGGAGGGCCTTGAGCCCGGCTGAGTCCTTGTCGGCCAGTGCCCGCGCGAACTTCTCACCCACGTTGTCGGTCATCTGGGGTCCCTTCGTGCGGCGATAGGCCGAGTCATCACGGCAGGCATCAGTAGCTGAAGGTGGTGGCTCCGTCGCCTATCCACTCCCAGAGCTGAACGGTGCCGCCCAAGGAGGCGTTGGCGATCAGCGTCTCTGCGTCGATCTTCCTCGCGTTGAAGCAGATGGGGCACACGAGGAACGTGCCGCCAGCTGCCTGGAACCGCCCCATCAGGTCGGCGATGGGCGGGCAGCCGTCGCACGCGGTTCCCAGCGCGAACCCCTGGGTGGCCAGGCGCACGGACTCCTTCGTGAGGAACATGACCGTGTCCCTGCCGCCCTCCGCGGCGCCGACGGCAACGAGGAGAGCGACCGTCACCTTCTCGGGGTCTTCGAGCCCCGTGGTGAGACTGATGGCGGCCCTGGTCATCGGATCAGCTCCGCCGTCGTCGGGTCGATGCTTGCCTCGACCCGACGCACGCTGTCCGCGGGGAAACCACCGAGCCGGGCATGCTCGAGGACGAGCTCCTCGCTCGTGGCGGCGTAGAGGCAGTAGATCTTGTCATCCACGACCTGGCTCTGGATCCATTGGATGTCCGTGCCGAGACCTCGAAGAACCTCGTTCGAGGCGCCCGCAAGCTCGGCGAGCTGCCCATTCGTCATGCCTCCGGCACCCGGTACGGTCCGTTCGATCACGTACTTGCGCATGGTGTTCCTCCCTCTCGTGACCCCGTGCAGGTCCGACACTCAAGGTAGGAATCTCCGCGCCCGGGAGCCATGAGGCGTTCACCCCATGGCGGGCACGGGCGTTGGATAGCGTGGCTGGATGGCCACGTCCGGCGTCCGGCTCAACGAGGTGCTCGTCGCGATCTCGATGGCGACCGACCTCGGTCTCGGTCAGCCCTCCGAGCACATGGTCCGCGCGGCGAGACTCAGCATGAGGCTCGGCGACCGTCTCGGACTCGAGTCATCCCAGCTCGCCGTGCTGTACGACGTCAGCCTGCTCACCTACGTCGGCTGCCCGGTGTACGGAAACGAAGCGGCCCTGGTGTTCGGCGACGACATCGACTTCCGGTCCGGCACCTACGACGTCGACCTGAGATCCCGCGACGGCATGCGGTACATGCTCAGCCACGCAGGCAAGGGCAGCACCGTCGTGAACCGCTGGCAGCAGACGTTGCGACTCGTGGCCACTGGCGGAAGAGACGTCGCGGAGCAGATGGCGAACCACTGCTCCGCCGCTGGACTGCTCGCTGACCAGCTCGGCCTCAATGCCGAGGTGAGGTCCGGCATCGAGCAGTCCTACGCGCGTTGGGACGGCAAGGGCGTGCCGCACGGGCTGCAGGGTGATCAGCTCTCGCTGGCCTCGCGCATCTCGAACGTGGCCGACGCTGCCGAGGTCCTCGAGCGCCGCCTCGGCATCAGCGGTGCCGTGGAGACGATCCGCCGTCGCCGAGGCACGCACTTCGACCCCGCAGTCGTGGACGCGTTCGTGACGGACCCGTCGGATCTGTTCGACGGCATCGCCGACGACAGCGTCGACGAACTGCTCGAGCTGGAACCGGTAGAACGGGCGCCGCTGACCGACGAGGGCCTCGACGGTGCTCTGGAGGCGGTCGGGGACTTCTGCGATCTGCGGACTCCGATCTTCGCCGGTCATGCACGCGGCACCGCTGAGCTCGCCGCAGCGGCGGCCGAGCTCCTCGAGCTCCCGGGCGACGAGATCCGGCTCCTGCGCCGCGCGGCGCACGTCCACGACGTCGGCCGTTTCGGCGTCCCCGGAGGCGTGCTCAGCAAGCCGAGCCCGCTCAGCGGTAGCGACCTCGAGCGCATGCGTATGCACGTCTACTACGTCGAACGTATCTTCAGCCGACCGGAGACCCTCCGGCGCGTAGGACTGGTGGCCTCCATGCATCATGAGCGCATGGATGGATCGGGGTACCACCGGGCCGCCTCGGGCGCGGTGCTCACCAACCCGTGCCGGATCCTCGCCGTGGCCGACGCCTACTACGCCATGTGCCAACCCCGCCCCTACCGCGAGCCGCTGTCGCCAGAGGCGGCCGCCGGCGAGATCCGTGCCGATGTCGCCGCCGGTCGTCTCGACCCTACCGCTGCGCAGGCGGTCCTCGAGGCCGCCGGCCACGGGGCTCGGCCGACCAGGTCGTCCGGGCAGTCGGGCCTCACGGCCCGCGAGCGCGAGGTCCTTGCGTTGCTGGCCGCCGGAGAGACGAACAAAGGCATCGCGCGCAGGCTGGGGATCAGTGCCAAGACAGTGGGCAACCACGTGGAACACATCTACGCGAAGCTGGGAGTCGGCAACCGTGCGGGCGCCGCGCTCATCGCGATGCAGCGGGGCATCGTGGGTGCGAACCTGCCAGGCTCCGGCTGAACCCCGACGATCCCACGACGGCCAGGGGACGACGGCGCTCGGCTTCCGACATCGGACCACTCGGTGGCACACATCGCTGCTCCGCCAGCCGCCCACCCGTGCCGCATCCGCCGACGACGACTCAGTGAAGCCGAAGCCGGCGACGACCTGGACCTAACCGCCGAGGGCCTAGGCACTCAGCCCACTCCTCGATATGTACAGATTGAGTGCTATGTTGTACAATATGGCCATGGCTACGGAGATGCCCGTCACCGAGGCTCGTGAACGGTTCAGCGAGGTCGTGGAGACGTCCGCGCACGAGCCGGTCTTCCTGACCAAGCGCGGCCGCCGACAGGCCGTCGTGATCAGCACGGCCGAGTACGAGCGGCTCCTGGAGGCCGACGAGGACGCCGAGGACCTCGCCGCGTCGGACGCGGTGATGGCCGAAATCATGGCCGGCGCCCCGACGATCCCCTGGGCCCAGGTCAAGGCGGACCTCGGCCTCGCATGACCTACACGATCGAGATCTCCACGTCCGCTGCCAAGGCCCTCGACAAGCTGGCGAAGGTGAATCGCCTCCGAGTAGTCGGAGCGATCGAGCTGCTCGGCTTCGATCCCCGACCCCCTGGGGCGAAGATGCTCCGCGGTGGCGAGCATGGACGGTGGCGGGTCCAGGTCGGCAACTACCGAATCGTCTACGCGATCGAGGACGACCGGCTCCTGGTCCTCGTCCTGCGGATCGCCCATCGCCGCGAGGTCTACGACCGCTGACGAATGAAGGCCCCGTCTTGCGGCGGGGGGCTTCACTCGTGACCAGGGGTGAGTGGAGCTGGCGGGAATCGAACTCGTCCGAACCGTCGGGACCCGTCGGATTCCGGTGGTTGCGAGCACGACCCGTCGGGTTCCGTCGGGACGTATCGGGTTCGGTTGGGTCCGGCTGTTGACGCCGTCAACACAAGGTCGGACCTCAAGGGTCATATCGTTGACGCTTCCGTCCGGACGTGGCATCTACGATTCGATCGGCAGGCGTCACGGCGGCGATCCATGCGGAGGACGGCCACGTCACGAGCGTCGTCTCGGATCCGGTCGGGAACGCGGTACGTGCCGTGGAGCGCAGACCAGATCCCTGTTGGCCACTTGCCTGTATTGATTCGTCCTCGCTGTAAGGATCAGCACCGTGCTGCCAACACCACTCGGCGGGCCCGTCCGTGGGAGACGTCGAGTGTTCCGTCCTTCTCATGTCCGGTGACGACTGGGCGAAGGCCGAATGCCCCTGGGTCATGTTCTGAGCGACAGCCGGCTCACTCCCTCGTCGCCGTTAACCTCGCCGGTCTCGATGAAACCCAGGCTGGCATGGAGCCGCCGAGCCGCCGAGTTGTCGGGGTGGTAGCTGAGTCCAACGGAAGGGCACGACGCTGACCGGGCCCGCGCAATCATGGCTTCCATGGTCGCTCGCCCGTACCCGCGATCTTGTGAGGTCGAGTCGATCACCACCCCGCCGATCCAGTAGGAACCGTCGCCGGGGTCCACCGCCTCCATGACGAACCCGACGACAATCGAGCGTCCGTAAACAGCCAGCGGTCGCCATGGACCTCCGTCATAGGCGCATAGCGCCAGGTAGTAGGTCACCGGTGCCACGATGCACGCTGCTCGTCGCGGACGGCTAGATCCGCAACCAGCCGCCAGTTCTGCGCCGTGACAGCCAAGACACCGCTGACCCGCCTTGGCGCGATTCTGCCTTCGACGCGTCATCAGTCACGGAATCCGCCTCAACTCCGGCAGCCCCGCCGGGAATCCCGACGGGCTTGCCGAGCATGGGCGCTACCAACGCAGGAGGCCAGGGTCAAGGGGAGCCAGACCGGTGCATGACTGATCGCTGAGTCCGCTCGGCGTCCACGAGTCAGACGTCGATGGACAGGAGATCAACGCCACAGTGCAGGTCGTTGGTGTCGGTGGCGCAGCCAAGAGCCCCGTGCGAAGAACGCTGTGCCACCGGGGATCTGCCAGCGCTGCGTTGGGTGTTCGACGGGGCGGCCGTGCAGGCTTAGTCGCCCGTCGCGAGGAGCTCGAGCCGCACTGCGACTACCCGCCGGCCTTGTCGTCGGATGGCCCCGGCCGCGTCAAGCGCGGCCAGGGCACGGTTCACCTGCTGCCGTGAACCCCCGACCTGACGCGCGAGGTCGGTCTGGTCGATGAGCAGGTTGACGGGGACGACCCCCTTGGGTGGTGTGCCGGGCGATCCGAGCTGGCGCAGCACAACGGCGAGTATGTGCCGTCGCACCCGGTCGGGCAGTTGGCGCAGAGTCAGGTCCGACACTTGCTCGTCGGCCTTGCGCACCAGGCGTACCAGCGATGCCATCAGGGCCGCACCGACGCTGGGTTCGGTGGCGAGCAGGTGGAGCACCGCAGACCTGGGAATGCGAATGAGTTCGGTCGGTTCGCGAGCAGTCGCCCGGGCCACTCTCGGCCCCGCGTCGATGACGGCCATCTCACCGAACGCGGCCGGTGACTCGAGCACGGCAAGCACGGTCTCGCGGCCGTCAAAGTCGTTGACCGAGATCTCCACCGACCCTGAAGCGACCACGTACATGCAGTCGCCCTCGTCGCCTTGCTGGAACACGACCTGACGACGGTCATATCGATGTCGCCCCGACGACTCCGACAGGCGCCTCAGCGCGCCGGCGTCGAGTGCCGCGAAGACCTCGCACGATCTCAACCGGCTATCGAGCCGAACCACCTGTCCTGACCCGAGGGACTCAGCGCGTGATGGAAGCATGCTCTCGCCCTCCTGCCGTTGGTGGGTCGTACTGGGAGCCAGGCGATCCACTGTCCGCCCGTGCAGCGCGACGCGCAAGGGTGGACCTCGACGAGTCGGCTCCTCGCGGTGACCGCAGCTTCCGGTGCCCGCCCCGCCGATCCGCCGCGGCACCGGACCAAGTGGTGCGATGCAACGGTCACCGAACGGCAGGGGGTGTGACCCGGCTCTCGTGCCGCCCAGCATGATGTGTCACCCAAGTGACAGCGCGGCGCATCCTGCTGGCCGAACCTCGTGATGTTCCTGCATCGGGCGGGAGCGATCTGACGAGGAGAACGCCGTGAACCGTTTCGTGCGCCACCTGCTCACCGCCACCGCCACCGCCGCCGTCCTGGTGGCGCCGCTGGCCGCATCAACGTCCGCGAGTGCCACCCCGCATCAAAGGACGTTCTCGATCGTGAAGGACTGCCAGAACTTCACAGGGCAGCCGTACCCCGACAGCTCCTGCGAGATCACCAGCTCGACCCTGAGCCTGCTCCCGGTCGGCTCGACGATCCTCTACGTCCAGCCCAGCGCGCTGGCCACCCCTGCGGGCAGTGACATCGTGATCGTCACGCCCGGGCGCCACCATCGGGACAAGGTGTTCGGTAACTGTTCGCTCGACCCGAACACGTTCAACGGTGCGTGCACACTCGATGGCGGAACCGGCGACTTCAAGCGGTTCCACGCCTCGGTCGTGGTGACGAACCTGGACAACCGGTACTTCAGCTGGACCGGTTCCTACTCGTTCGACTCCGGTCACCACGACGACTGAACCACACGGTTCGCTCGTTGCGCTCATGGCGGTGGCATCGGCCTGGCCCGGTGCCACCGCATGAGCGATCCGCCGGTTCAGTGACCGCTCTCGGTGTCGTGCCCTGCGCGGACGGGCGGGGATACCGCGGCACCGCCAAGCGTCCGATCCCCATTCCGAGCCATCCGCGCCGCAGCCGGAGTACGTTCTAGCGCATGCCAGCCGTATTCGATGCGTATCGAGCGGCCGCGTCGTTCTCGCCCCTCGGGGACTCGCGCATCGAGTCGGTCATCGACCTCGACGATCCCGACGGCGTCCAGCCCAGACTCTGGTTTCCGCCGGGCTGACATGGAACTCCCGACGGGGGCAGTGTCGCTGCTCTTCACCGATGTGGAGGGGTCCACCAGGCTGCTCGACGCTCTTGGCGCGGGCTATGACGACGTCATGGAGGCAGAGCAGCGAATCCTGCGTTCGGCGATCGACGAGCACCGGGGCGTCGTGTTCGGAACTGAGGGCGACGCCCTGTTCGCGGTGTTCCTGACCGCTGGCGACGCCGTCGCGGCCGCACGGGATGCGCAGCGACGCCTCACCGAACATCTGTGGCCCGAGGGGGCAGCCGTACGCGTCCGAATGGCTGTCCATACCGGCGAAGTACGGCTGGTCGGGGATTCGTACTACGGCATGGCCCTGCACGTGGCCGCACGGGTGTGCTCGGCCGGGCACGGTGGGCAGGTTCTGCTCACCGGTGCGACGCGGTCAGCTGCGAAAGGTTTCGACGTGCGGGACCTTGGCGAGCGCCGGCTCAAGGACCTGAGCGAACCGGTCCCGATCTCGCAGCTGGTCGGAGTCGGACTGGCCGAGTCCTTCCCGGAGCTGCGAACGCTGTCCGGGACCCGGAACAACCTGCCGGCAGACACTGACGCATTCGTCGGTCGGACGGTCGAGCTGGCGTCGTTGATCGCCGAGTTCTCCTCGCATCGACTGGTGACCCTGACAGGCGCTGGAGGGAGCGGGAAGACGAGGCTGTCGCTGAGGGCGGCCGCCCACGGCCTGGGATCAACCCGCGATGTCTGGTTCGTCGAGCTTGCCCCGCTGACCGACCCGGCGCTGATCACCGCTCAGGTCGCCGGCGCCCTGGGTCTCGGCGAGAGCGCGACGAAACCGCTGCGGATGACGCTGGTCGACTGGCTGCGAGCCAACGACTCACTCCTGGTCCTGGACAACTGCGAACACCTCGTCGACGGTGTGGCCGAGTTCGTCGACGACGTGCTTCGGTCGTGCCCGGATGTCCTGATTCTGACAACGAGCAGAGAGCCGCTGGGCATACGCGGCGAGCGGACGTTACGCGTGCCTCCGCTCGCCCTCGACGGCGAGGCCGCGACGCTGTTCTTGACCCGAGCACAGACCATGGTGCCGGGCTTCGACCGTGACGCCGTCGACCGACGGCTGGTGGACCAGGTCTGCCGACGCTTGGACGGATTGCCACTCGCCCTCGAACTGGCAGCCGCGCGCCTTCGATCGTTGTCGATGGTCGAGCTGGCCGCACGGCTCGACGACAGGTTCCGGCTGCTGACCGGGGGCAACCGGACCTCGCCCTCCCGGCAGCGCACGCTCGGCGCGGTCGTCGACTGGAGCTACGACCTGCTGTCTCAGCCTGAGGGACGTCTGTTCCGAGCGGTCAGCGTGTTCCCGGACAGCTTCACGCTACAAGCGGCGGCCGGGGTGACGGGCGACGACACGGTCGACGTCATCGATGGTCTCGGCCGACTCGTGGAGAAGTCACTCGTCGTCCCGGCCGAGGCACGGGCCGGCGTCGCCCGCTACCAGCTGTTGGAGACATTGCGGCAGTACGGTCGCGACCGTCTGCGCGAGCGCGACGAGGAAGAGGAGCGCCGCGACGGGTTGCTGGGGTGGGCGATGACCTACGTCGAGCGCCTCGAGAACGACCTGCGCACCCCGCGGATGGACGCCGCGCTGGCCGACGTGATGCCGGAGAGGGTCAGCATGCGTGCTGCGATGGGGTGGGCGATCGAACGTAACGACCTGTCGGCAGCGCTGCGGCTGGTGACCACTATCCCTCTGGGTCTCACCACCGAGCGACGCGCCATGATTTCCGACCTCCTCGACCGAGGCGGGGAGAGCCTCGCCGCCGACGTGGTGGCGCGCGCACAACTGACGCTGGGCGACCTCGCATTCGAGCAGGGCGACTGGGCGGCTGCGGCCTCGGCCGGTGCCGAAGCACGGATCGCCTTCACGCGACTCGGGGACCGCCACCACGCCGCCTGGGCTGCTCACGTGTACAGCGCGGGGGCCTGGGGAGCCGGGGATCTGTCCACCCTCGACCGCCTCCTGGTGGAGTGCAGGGAGGAGTTCCAGGCCCTCGATAATCAATTCGGAATAGCGCATACGTTGTGGCGCTCCTCGTTGCGAGAACCGGACCCAGGGGCCGCCAGGGCAATGGCGGCCGAGGCGGAACGGCGCTATCGCGAGCTCGGAGCGCCGATCATGCGCGCGCACGCGCTCGAGGCACGGGGACTCGTCGAGATCGAAGCCGGTGACCTGGATTCGGCGGCGCCCTTCTTGCACGAGGCCACCGAGGTCCTGGCCGCAACCGGCAATGCCGGCTGCACAGCTCACGCGCTCGAGGCGGTTGCGGTGTGGGCCGCGGAGCGCGGCGACCCCAGCTCCGCGGGAGAGCTCGTCGGAGCCGCGGAGTCGCTGCGCAGCGCGAGCGGGGCGGGTCACAAGCCATGGGAGGTGCGCGCCCGCCATGGCGGCAGCTTCGACGCCGACGTGCTGGGCGAGGACGGGGCGGTCCGCGACGCCATCCAACGAGGGCGACAGAGCTCGCTCGCCGCCGCAGCCGAACTGGTCGCCGCCCTCCTGGCGCCAGCCACGGACGCACGGCGTCGCCCCGCGTGAGGCCCGATCCTGTTCGCGCCGGTCGGTGGCTGTGCCGTGAGGACTCCTCCCGATTCCCGCTGCCTCGCGGGACCCAGCCCAGGGTGAGTTGAGTGGTGGTGGCGGGATCCGTCGCAGTCGGACGGCACCCCGAGGCGTCGGCGCTCCGCACCGGGGAGGTCCCGGCGTCGTTAGCGCTCCTCCCGACTCCCACCACCTCGCACGACCCCGCGGAACGCGAGGAGGCCCGGCCAGAAGGCCGGGGCTCCTCGCGTGAACTGGGGTGAGTGGGGGCTATGTAGAACCGCCGATTCGTGCGTGAAACGCCCTCCCTAGAATCCGGGACGGGAACCCGAGAAGGCGATTCCTTCAACCCGCCAAACGGGCAGGCCGGCTCGTAATGCGGGGTGTCCCGCGACTGGCTCGCCGGGACGTGTCGGTTCACGGGCCTTGTATCGGCGCCCTCATCAGTCCGCGGCTCCGGGTCCGCGCGCGCCATGTGCCGCATGCGAGGCAGCTGATCAGCGGCAGCTCTGGCCCCATGGACTGACGCTCAAACCGCCGGACCGCAGTGGAGTCCCGGACGTCCAAGCTGTCGGTGCCCTCCGGCTACAACTGGTACTCCCGCGACGATCCGTCGCCCAGCCCGAGGAGTGGTCTTGAACAGCCCGACCCATCTCATGCCGCCGCATGCGCCCGTCCCTGCCCCCTGGCAGACGTGGTCGTCGAAGCGGCCCTGGACATACGTCATTGCTTTCAATGACTGGCAGCGGCCGCTGCAGCCACCCTTCACCTTCTACACGAACGGCGGCAGCCCGTTTCGACACGAGCTTGACGGTTCGCTCGGCTCCGTTGGATCAGGGCGCGGGCGAGGCAGGCACTTCGCGTGCACTCCATCCCAAGCGGATCCATCGCAGGGGCATTGACAGAGGATGGTGCTGGGGGTGAGGTGAGCCTTACTAGGACCCGGTGCCGACGTCACCCACCGGTTCCGCTCGGCTCACCCGCGGAGGTAGTCATGCGCTTCATCCAGATCATCGAGTTCGAGACCGACAACATCGACGCTTTCACCGCAGAAGTCCAAGCTTGGGAAGCGGACTCGGCTGACTGGCGAACTGCCACCCGAGCCACACTCTGCGCCGACCGCGACCACGCCGGTACATATCTCCAGGTCGTCGAGTTCCCCTCTTACGAGGACGCCATGGCGAACTCCAACGACCCTCGAACGGCGGAGTTCGCGGCGCGTCTCGAAGCACTGACCAAGGGCGCGCCCAGGTTCCGCAACCTCGATGTTGCTCGGACCGACGACTTCTAGGCTCGACCCCACGGTGTACCGCGTGTCCGACTCTCGTCGGCGACACGATGGACCGAGGCCGAGTGGCACTTCACTTGCGGTCGTTCGAACTGGAGCCGGGCCGCTCGGAGTGAGCCGCATGGGTCACACGTGAGCCAGCGCAGTCCAAGCCGTGGCATTGGTACGGAACGGCGCGTTAGGCAGGATCTGTCGGCACCGGTCGCGCAAGGCGTCACGCCGGGCGTCGTCCAGTCCTGTGACGTAGGCACCGGCAGGTCCGACTCCAAGGGTGAACGGATCCCACCAGTCCTCGAAGCTGGAGTGCTCGAGAGTCACTGTCAACGACGAACTGGCCACGTCGGTGAGGCCAGCCGCCGTGAACAGTTCCGCCAAGTGGCCTTCGGCCACTCCTGGAAGGTCGGATTCGTCGGGGGCGGAGGGGTTTAGGGAGCGCGCCGCCGACCAGAACGCCGAGAGCGGGCCCTTGTGCCCGGCGTGGTCCCACACGCTTGCTGCCACGACCCCGCCGGGCGTGGTCGTGCGAGCCATCTCGGCGATTCCAGTCACCGGGTCAGTCATGAAGTGAACGACCAGCTGCGCCAGAACTGCATCGAAGGACCTGTCCGGAAATGGCAAGGACTCCGCCCCCGAGCGTTGAACGTCCATCGACGGGTACGCGGTTCGCACCACCTCGACGAACGACTCGGACGGGTCGACGGCGGATACCCGGTCGACACCGACCCGGCTCACGAGAGCCGCCGTCAAGGCCCCGGACCCGCACCCGACATCCAGAACACGCTGGCCAGGCTCGACGCCGACCAGGTCGACGAACTGCTTGGCCAACGGCCGGGAGAACCGGCCCATGAACCGACCGTATGCATCAGCACTTACCTCGAACGACACGTCGTCTATGTTGCCGGATGCGGCGTCCTGCAACAGATACTCGCCGCACATCCTCTGGACCCTCAGCGGCGAACGCTGACGGCATTCGGCTCGATTCTCAGGGAGCAGCCTGGCTGCGCGAAGAATCGGGCGTAACTTCCTGCCATGACACGTGGCAGGTGGTGGGTGGTACTGGCGATCGGCCTCGGCTGCGTCGCCGTAGCCGCCGCAGCGTCGTGGTCGCTCGGGCGACAGCGCGCCCTCGAGAGTCTCTCCTTCGTCGACGTCTCGGCGGGTGACGCAGCCCAGGCGATGCAGGACGATCACTTCTTCTCCGACTACGGCGGCAAGATCCTCGTCGTCCACGGCCCTGTCGCAAGCGTCCACGCCACCGGAAGCGGCTACACGGTCTCCATGGGAACCGGCACCTCGTTCGGGCTCACGTGCACCATCACGTCACCCGCAGGGGTCGGGCAGCCCGCCACAGGACCGGTCATCACCATGGTTGCTCCCGGCGGGACCGCCCAGCGGGAGCCATCATCGGTTGACCTCCCGGACTGCCGCATCATGAACGATCACTGACACATCGCGTGCACCCTGCGCGGCGCACGCTCACGGCATGACGCGGTCACGGAACTACGGTGACCTTGTGAGCCAGTTCTCCGACCATGACCCGAACGGCCAGGCCATTCGTGCGGCAGGCGGGCTGTCGCACTATTACCGCCGGGGATGGCGTCGATCGCTGGTTCCCGCTGTGGTCGTCGTGATCCTGGCCGCCGGCGCAGCCCTGACGATCGCCCTCATCGTCAACTAGTGTCGTGCGCCAGAAATGCGCGGTATAAGTCGTAGACTGTGGGTATGGCGCGTACGGGACGACCGAAGGCCGTGCTCGAGCTGGCAGACGAGGAGCGCGAGCA